>Ga0209700_102958_pt1 | contig 33434 bp, 19 predicted proteins | sample SiratroredBW_FD_187528 | JGI IMG/M metagenome (GOLD analysis project Ga0209700, IMG submission 187528) | Root nodule microbial communities of legume samples collected from California, USA - Siratro red BW (SPAdes) (version 2) | ecosystem: Host-associated > Plants > Roots > Nodule | place: USA...
GTTATTATTAATAATATTATCATTATTATTATTAATATTATAAATATTATTAATAATGTTAATATTAGTATTATTAATAATTATAGAAATTATAATTACAATAGTAATTATTAATGTTATTATTATTATTATTATAAATATTATTAATAATTTTAATATTAGTATTATTATTATTAATTATAGAAATTATAATTACAATAATAATTATTAATGTTATTATTAATATTATTATTATTATTATTATAAATATTATTAATAATGTTAATATTAGTATTATTATTAATTTTAGAAATTACAATAATAATAATAATAATAACAATAGTTATAATAAGAATGCTAATAATCATATTACGATAACAATGTTGCTCTAGTTTCTGTTGGTGCATGTGAGACTTGGGTTCCAATCTCACCTAGTACATATTGTCAATAATATTGATAATGTGAATAAAACTAACTAAAACAATAGTAAAAATAATTTTGAAAAAGAGATATACTATATTGGTAATGTGAATAAAACTAACTAAAATAATAGTAAAAATAATCTTAAAAAATAGATATACTAAAAATAAAAATGAAATATAAAGGTAGTAATAAAATTAAAAAAAACTATAAATAAATTTTTTCAAACAATATTCGTTATATACGAAATAAATCCGTATATAAATTACATACGGAATAAATTAATATGTAAAATTTTGTCGATAAAGAATAAATCCATATGTAAAATTTTATCGGTAAATTACATATGAATTTTTATCTTTTTATAAAATAATTATATACAGATTTTTAACAATTACATACAGATTTTTACATACAGATTTTGCCAGTAAGTAAAGGGGAATTCTCAATCATAGAAAATATTCAATATTAATATTAAGATACATTTAGACCATATATACTCAATAAAAAATTGCACAATTTAATGGACAATAAATAATTCAAGATAAAAAAAACCGAATAAATGAATAAAGCCTCAATTCCATCTCTCAAGTATTACTCCCTCATAAAAACAAAACAATAATGTATAAGTAATCCCTCTATTAAACATTAAAAAAAATAAGCATGATGTTAATACTTGGTAAATTACGTTGACGGAATTATTTTTCTACATTAGGAATCATCTAGGAAAGAGAGTAATTTCAAGCATTAAATTGATGATAAAACCCTAAACCAATTATTGTTGGTTTTGACTTTGTATTCAAGTGTCAATGGTTATACCCCTTCCCTCACAAACTTTTGAAACAAATTCCTATCAATTATAAATAACAAATAGCGTATATGCACACCCGGAGGGAATGCACAGGAATTATAAACAAATAGTGTATGTGAATACCCCATGGAATGCACAGGAAAGAAACGCAGAGTATTTAATATTAAGAATTACGAAATACAAAATTAATATAAAACAAAATAATATCATCTTGAATAGAAGAAGATCGAGTGAGGATGAACCAATAACCGTATGAAATTAAGATTCTAACTTTTAAATAAAATAATAATTAATATATATACAACTTATATATGTACACATTTTATATATGTTCAATTCTCTCATTAACATTAAAAACTTATTATTTCCAAAGAGTCCATGATTAAAAACTACCAAAACAAAATAAAATAATAAAATTTATTAATTTTTATTTTTATTATTATTTTTAATTATTAAAATAAATAAATAAAAAAATTGGTACCAATATATCTTAACGAAAATGGTTTTGGAAACTTATATCAAAATAATATCACCTTAAAGTAAAAATAGTATTAACTGCATCTCATTACTTTTATTTTAAAATAAAATAAAATTTAAGAGTACTTTTGATATTTTACAAGAAAATACAATAGGTCACAATTTTCAGAAGGCAATAGATAATGGAAACGCGTTCAGTGTCCTCTAATCATTGAGACTCGCGGCAGTGGCACTTGTGACGCTCCACTAAGAAACCGCCACGTCGTCACCTCCAAACTAGAAGAGTGGAAAAAAGAAAAAAGTGCATGTAGTCTTTCAAGGGCAAGGGATGCTGATCAGCCCAGGGCCTATATAGATTCACAACACATCGCACACGTGACATACTTACGTGGCTGCCTTATGTGGACAGTTATGTAGATAGTAATGTAAGTTCATAAAAACCTTTTGAATCTTGTAAATACTTAATTTTATATACTTAATTCGACATTATTTTTTAATTATACATCCAAACAATTATTCAAATACATCCATTGTTTTTAAGCTCAAATCTTCACATTTTTCTAATTTTAGAATAAATTAAAAGGTCTATTATTCTTTCATCTTATAATTCCTTAACAGTGCCATAACTAAAGAATATATTATCTTGAAAGTTCATAAAAACCTTTAAACCTTCTGAATGTTTAATCTTATATACTTAATATTTAATTCGACATTACTTTCTGATCACACATTCAAACAACCGTCTAAACACACCCATAACTTCAATTCGAAGCGGTCACGTCCACTTCAACCGAAAATTTTCGCTTTTCACTCACATACTCTCCACATTTCATCCACGAAACCTTTTTTTTCAAATTTTCTAGAAAGTTTTTCTTTTTTGATCACAGACAATTCCACCCTAAGAAATATAATATTTTCTTTCAATCTTTCTAATAGAGATTCTCCACCCCAAATTTTTCTTCCAAACTTTCTTAACGTAGGAAAAAACTTATAATGCCTCTCCCTATAAAATACCATATATGCCCTCACCCTTGTCAGAAAATTTTGCCACATATGCCCTTGGCAAAGAGTTGGGGCCAGGTGTGGTTGTGAAACAAAATTTTTCATTTTTTTTAATAATTTTCCTATATAATACCCTCTCCACCTTCAAAATTCTCTAACTTTCATACTCTGTCTTCACTTTCACAATTTCTTCACCTTCAAAATCTCTCCACTTTCACAATCTCTCTCATTCAGCTATAGTCTCAGACGTCTCACCCTCACCTTCTATATCCCTTGTATAGATAGAGACAAGATGAACGTGGAACGGTGAGCTCTGTTTACTTTTTCCTTTTCCTCCTGACACCTTAACTATGCTAATTCCAATTTTCATATTCATATTGCTTCTGATGTGTTCCCCTTTCACAGTGGGATACTATAGCATTGTATGTATGCATATATGTAGACAAGTCCATGTATCATTTCTAAATAACTTGTTTTAGTTTTAGTGTTTTCTCTTGCTAACACCATAATCAGCAAGTTAACCATTTTGCCAAATGGAAAGGATAGTCCATCAGTCACCGTTGAAGCCGTCACCCAAGCCACGAAATTCAACATGTCTACAACACTACCATTGTGATCCACCAAGACAAGCTGAGTGTCAGAGAGTATCTTATAAGTCCAACTACTAAACTCAGCTGTACATGGAACAGTCCAGAGATGTAAGTGCTGGGCCCCACCACGCTCTGCTATTTCTCGGCTCCCAAGTGTTGCCGGAGAAAGTCGAATTCAATGCATTGGGAATGAATGAGACAGAGAGAAAAAGATAACAGGGTAGAATGGAAGTGGTTGAAGAGAATAAGAAAGAAGAGAACACTTGGGGATGAGAAGGAATGGAACAGGGGAAGAGGTGCAGTATTGTCTTCAATAGTTGAGTTGAGGCAGAAGATTACAGATTTCGTTGTTTTGAGCCGCACGGAGTCATTGCCGAGAGATAAAGGTTTTAGATTTGGATTTTGTGGGCTCCTCAACCTTGCAGCATGGCTGTGAAAGTTAACCAAAAAAACATAAATTAAAATAAAAATAATAATTTTATTATTTTGGTAGAATGTGATCTTGTAAAATACAGTAGTTTGTTGAGTGAAATATTAATTTATCATTGTAAAAATTGCTTGCTTTTTGGATTGTGGGTAATTGATAGGTAATTATTTTGAGATTTGATTAATGTATAACAGGTCTGAGGCGAGTAGAGTGGGTGGTATAACAAACTCATTCAATATCGAAGGTAATGGAATACAGGACTTCCGCAACTCAACAATCATCGTCATCATGAACGAAGGGTTGGAGGTAGGTTTGTAAGATATAGTGAAGTATGAAAGCAATTTAGAGGTCTTAGCGCAAAAGCATATTTTTCTCTGACATAAAAATTGTTGCAGGGGCAAGATCCCATCTTGGAGGTGCTTCAACGCTGTCCTCGTCTGCTGCGTGCTTTCATAGTTGTCACCAGTGCTATGTGGATTGCTGAGGCATGTATGATAGGTTTAGAGAGGGCTGGGAGATGGTACTAGGGTTTTCAACTGCCTAATGGCCTCTGTTCTCTTTCTGAAGGTAAAATATATGTCAACATCCTCTCCTACTTCCTCAAACTCACTCAAAATAACCAAACATCATGTACTTGTGTACTTGTCATTTCAGATTACTTATTCCATCGGGATTGAAGCGTCCTATGTCTTCAGTAAAACAAAGGTGAGGCTTGATAAATACTTTCACAGTACTGTTAAAAAGATAATTCCACAGGTTTGGAAACAACTAATAAGGAAAAGGAAAAATAGATATTGTCATTGGAAACTATAAGTGGATATTTCTTCTTTAATATTCCTCAACCCCGTTTTTTCTTCAATCATTTCTTCACATTCAAACCCCAATACTAATCATTACATTTTTTCATATCTTGCAGGACCTATTAGACACTCATTCAATAATGAGGGTAATGGCGCAACTCCACCATCATAATTCTTGCTTAGCAAAGTCTAAATTAAAAAAAAAAATGTTATTGTTTAAATAGTACAGGTCCTCTTTACCAGTAGGTAATGAAATCCATCCATCTACATGTATTTAGAGAGAGAGAAAAAAGGAGAAGATGTATATGCAAATTTCAACATTTCAATAGGTATTCATGAATGCATTTATAGTAACAATTCATTCATTTTTATGTATAGCGAAAATCAAAATGACTAAGGTGGTAGAAGGTGACATAAGCTAAAAGTTAGTAGCTGTCATATTAAACTTGATAATATTCCAGAGATTAATTATAATTAGCTTTTTTTATCTGCAAGTAACATGTTTCTAAAATCTTAAAATTTATAAAAGTTAAAGATTTAATTATTTAAGTTATTTATAATAATTTCATTTTTTTCTACAGTGTTGGATTTAATATGATTTTATCAATATTTAGTTTGACATAAAAAAAATTAGAAGGGGTCCGTATATTACATGCAAGTTGATTTTAAAGTAGTTTGCCAAATACGATTTCATATATAAATATATTCTAATGATAACGAAATTATGTTAGTCCTTAATTTTCAAGTCTATCAAATGGTTACTATTTGAAATTAATTTATATTAATTAATCAATAATACAAACACCTACATATCTATAGTATATATATATAAAGAGAAAGAAAATTATTGAAAATGAAACAACATGTTTAAACCTAAAAGTGTGATCTTTCTGCCTATACTACCACGTAATATGACACTAAAAAATAATTCTTAAGAGATAAGCAGTGGCTGCTTAAGGTTTTAGGAGGCCTAAAGTGAATAAAAAAGTGAGGCCTTTTAAATTAATAAAATAATTAAATTATAATATTTTTAATGTTAGAATAATTTTGTCTTGTAATTTCATTCTCTGTTATCTTGAATTTGTGTTACTATCATGAGTTTTAAAATCAAAATTATTATCCTAAGTTTGAAAATCAAAATTATTATCTTCGTTGACTACTTTATTATTGTCTTCACCTATATTTATATTGTTATCTTTACCAAAATTTATATTGTTGTATTCTTCATTTAAAGAAGACTCACCTATATTTTCTAATTCATTTTCTTTGTTTATTTTTATAAATTTATTCATAGTCCCTTTTTGTGATTCAACAAAAAGTTCAACTCTTATTTTATTTTATTTTTTTTAAGTTTTGAATAACCTGATTCAAATTTTCTTTCCATATTTACATATTTTTATATAAAATATAAAATTATAATATATATCACACTCGATATAACTTATAAGTTAGAAAGATAAAACTTGATTGTTAAGACAATAAACTTGATCCTAGAGTCTCAAGTCTCCTGTTATGATTCTATGATTCGATCTTGTCCTGTGGTATGTCTTTAAATATAATTTGTAACTTCTAAATTTTCTTCCATATGCACAAATTATTTTAAGATTAATTAAAAAATAACGAAAAAAAAAATTGGGATCAATTGATCAATCTCATATTACTTTTACCAAATATTGATCATTCAAAAGGAGTCAAAGTCAAACAATATTGATCACTCTACGTAAAGGCACATACATAAATACACACTATAGAATGATTAAATATGAAATGAAAGAAATTTAAAATTGAAATAATATTATGGAAGGAACAAAGAGACAGAGGAAGAAACGAGATAACTGAAGAAAGGAGGAGATAAGTGGAAGAGTCCGACAATGATAGAAAATATAAAGAGATGATATCAATCTATTGGAACATACCAAAGAGATAAATTAGAAAGTTTTGATAAGAAATATTTTTTGACTGTTCAGTTTTTTTTAAATATTATTAATTTATTAGAAGAAACTTTCAATAATATTATTGATTAAATAGTATTTATAGTACAAATATAAATTTAAAGTCATTAAATAATATTTATAGCACCAATGTAAACTTAAAGTAAGTTAAAATATTTAAATTTTTAATTAAAATTTTGTTAGTATAATTTTAAAATTAAATATTTTTTATTTTATAATAATATGAGTATTAAATTTTTTTGAGGTCTTGAAATCTAAAGTATATTAAATTTTTTTTTGAGGCTTTTGTGGCCTTGAGGCCTAAAACATATTAAATTTTTCTTGAGGTCTTTGGAACCTTGAGGTCTTTGAAACCTTGAGACCTAAAACAGTTGCTTTACTCCTTTACTTGCTTGGGCCTTGAGCCATCCCTGGCACCCACTCTCCTCGTCTCATCCTAACCAACCCACGGCTATTCCATCTTCATTGTCCATTGAACCCGTTCTAAATAATCCCCTTTTGTTGGATTATTTTCGATGTAATCATAAAAAACTAATTTTTCATGAATTTTAGACCAAGCTTGTGATAAATTTTCATTTTCGGCTAGTCCCGCACCAACTATTCGATATATTTCTTGCTGGAAGTATCCTGATCCCATTAATACCGAGTCAACGACAAAAGCTGCAAAAAAGACAGACCTGTTATACATTAATCAAATCTCAAAATATCAATTACCCACAATCCAGAAAGCAAGCAATTTTTACGATGATAAATATTTCATTCAAAAGTTACTGTATTTTATAATATCATATTCTACCAAAATAATAAAATTATTGTTTTTATTTTAATTTATGTTTCTTTGGTTAACTTTCACAGCCATGCTGCTAGGTTGAGGAGCCCGCAAAATCCAAATCTAAAACATTTATCTCTGCATACGACGATCACAGGGATGACTCCCTGCGCTCAAAACAACTCAAATCCGGAATCTTCTGCCTCAACTATTGAAGACAATGGTGCAACTCTTCCCCTGCTTCATTCCTTCTCGTCCCTATGTGTTCTCTTCCTTCTCATTCTCTTCAATCACTTCCGTTCTACGCTCTTATCTTTTTCTCTCTGTCTCATTCATTCCCAATGCATTGAATTGGACTTGCATCCTGGACTGCTCCATGTGCAGCTGAGTTGAGTAAATTGGATAGTAGAATGTATTGTTATAAAATTTAACAACTTCCTGATTATGGGCAAGAGAAAACTCTAAAACAAGTTATTTAGAAATGATACATAGACTTGTCTACATATACATACATATAAGGTTATGTAGTATCACAATGTGAGAGATGAACACATCAGAAACAACATGAAAATGAAAAATAAAATTGGAATGAGCATAGTTGAGGCGTAAGGAGGGAAAGGAAAAAGTAAAGAGAGCCCACCCTTGGAAGTTCATCTTGTCTCTGTATGAGGGATATAGAAGGTGAGGGTGAGACCACAGATTATATACTTGGGGGGGAGGGAGGGAAACTGGGGGAGACAAAGGTGAGAAAACTACAAAAGTACTTTGGCAACCTTGGGGAGCAAAAGCACTTCGTTGTGGGACCTTGGTTGCACTGCTTTAGATACAGGAAGGGAAATAGATTTTATATAAAAAAAGTATTTATAAAGACCAATTAAAATATAAATTGACAGTATGATTTAAAAATTCTCATGAAATTTCTTATAAAAGATATTAACAAATTTTTATAAAAAAATTACAATAAAATTTCATGCAAAAAAATATATATAACAAAAATTTTCTTGAAAAAATATACCAAAGAAGCAAGTACATTTTTACTGTAAATTTAATTTGACAAGTAATCTTCTTACTAATTTTAAATTCACGAAATAATTTATTGTTAAAAATAATTCAACTATTTTTTTTACTAAACGAATTTGTAAGTATTTTTTTTACTAGGATTTATGCAAAAGAATCCACAGTTAATTTTCATATAAAAACTTTCAAAAATATATAATGTTTTATTTATATTATTTTTAAATGATAAAATAACATATAAATGAATTATTTATTTGGTTAGTAATAATACTTAAAGGAACAAATTACTACTTAAAATAAATAAATGGGAAAATCAATGTGTTTATCAAGTATTTTTTTATTGGTTATAAAATTAATAAATTAAGTAAATAATTCATGAAAATGTAAAATAATTTAAAGATACTTTAAATAAATTAACTTTAAAGTTTTCTTCACCAAATAATACTACTCGTGCTACTTTTAAACTAAGTTTTACATATAATATAAAAAATAAATATTTGTTTAATAACTTATTAAACAAGCATGCATTCATCCTTGTATATTAATTAATTAATAACACAAAAAAAATAAAATCTATGTATATTTAGTCTTTCTACATAATAATTCTCAAATAGCATCATCGAAAATTATAAAAGCTTATATCCAACCAATAAACATATCCGGTTAAAATTCAAGTAACAAAATCAAATATATCATACTGTCATTGAAACTTAAAGTTTGTTATCTCTTATTTTTATCATCAACTCAAATAGTATTTCAAATTAGTAGTCATGTTAAAAGTATTTCATAAACCAAAAAAGTATTTCAGTAACAAATATTGATGTAGATTTGAAAAAAATAGTTAAGCCCACCATTGCTTCCAGTATAGGTTTTGAGCCAGTGTTCCACTGCATATAACAAAAATAAAATAGAAGAGAAGAGAAGAAAAGAGAAAAAAAAAATGGTGGTCAAGTAACAATCATAACCTTTCTTAACTCTTACTTATTATGTCATCTAATTAATTAGCTTCTTTATAACAGAAATGAAAAATCAATAACTGATTTTGTTCCTGAAACAATTTTTAATTGAATTTAGTGATGATAAAAAAGATCTAATAGACCATATATATAAATTGTTATGTAATAATATGTCAATTTTATTACATATTACATCTAAAACTGTTTAGAATTATAATAATTTTTGTAGAAACAATATGGTTGTTAGTATTTAAAGTTTGGTATGCATGGTTGGTTCTTAATATATACAATAATTATTTTCCAACAACCTTTATTCGAGATATAGTTGATGGTTATAATTCTAAATGGACTCCTTCATAGTGAAAACGAACTAAATATTAAAAATAAAAAAGATAAAAAAAAACAATAAAAAAAAGTGCTATTCCAGAAATTAAAAAATAAAGAGTGTTATCTAAAAAAATAAAAAATAAAAAGTATTATTAAAGAAAATAAAAAGTAAAAAGGTACTATTTAGATAGAAAAGTAGTATATCAACTAAATTAAGTTAAATCTAAATAATATTAATTTATGCTTGAAAGCAATAGCTATCATATTAAACTTGATAATATTCCAGATATTAATCATAACTAGTTTTTTTATCTGCAAGAAATATATTTCTAAATTCTTATAATTTATAAAAGTTAAAGGCTTAATTATTTAGATTATTTATAATAACTTCATTTTTTTCCATAACGATGTGTTTAATCTGATTTTATCAATTTTTAGTATGACATAAAGAAATAAGAAGAGGTCCATATGTTACATACAAGTTGATTTTTAATCGTAAAGAATGCTATTGAGAAAAATAAAAAATAAAAATATATTATTTAGATAAAAAAAGTCGTTACACTTTTACAAAGAAATTTATTTAGATATTTATATATTAGTTCTGAAATATATATTGATCATATCATTACATAAAAAATTAGAGGTTGATAATGAAATCTATTATTATTATTATTATTATTATTATTATTATTATTATTATTATTATTATTATTATTATTATTAACCTACATAAACATTAAAAACATTCTTTTTGACTTCACTCAATGGCATAGTCTTGCCTTTCTCATTCATCCTGTTATTTTTTTTTTAAAATACATGTTATCTTAAATTGGTACCTTTTTGTTATCACATATTGACGACAAATCCATTTGTTAACTTTTGAAAGAAAAAAAACAAAAGGAAAAGTAGCACAAATCACTCAATCTCACACAAGAAGGAATCCAACAAAGAGAATATCATCTCACAAGTTCTTAAACTAAAGTGGAGAATTTTAAAGAGTTGCACAAAAAACTTCCAAATCAATATTTTGAATATAAACCACAAAGTTCAACTTTAAAACAGCAGCAGATGGAAGAAGAAAGAGAGCAAAATGAAAATCCGCTTTGTTAATAAAATTTTTCCCAAAGTGTAGTATTAATTTTTCCAAACATTAACAAGCCGACTAGTGTAAAATTAAAAGTCTCTACCCAAAGGGCCAGGTCTTGAGTTAACTGTCTAATAATTAGAATACTGAACAAATCATGTGTTCTAAATCAATAAGAAACAAAAAAATTTCTCCATATTTACAAAGAAACAATCTTCCCAAATACTTTCTATCTGACATCTATCTGTCATGTCTAAATTTAACATTTAAGGCTCCCTATTGCACATGTTTACACATGCATGATACTTACTGTGGTTAATTTGTTCAAGGTATGATCAATTTCACTAAAATAAGCCTGCAAAATGGACAAACACCATTAATAGCAATTTTTCCTCATTAAAATAATGGAAGATCTTTTCCTACTATTTTTTAAAGCAAGTTGATAACCTCAAGTAACATTTCAAGCTCTTCCACATCATTTTCATCTAAACCAATTCCACTGAAAAAGAAAAAGAAAATAGTTTACATAAAAGAGCAAAGATGTCTGAAATATTAACAACATTGGGGAGTAAGGGGCTGCAGAATATATTTAAATAAAGAAATTTGGTTTTTTCCAGGTGAAAATTTTTCACAGGCTTAACAAGAAAACTTGACAAACCTTTTGTAGTCTAGCCGCCAGCCTTGTCATTGTACTCTTCAGTTTTATAACTCTGTCCAATTTACGACTACTAATCTGCAGAAGTTCTCCATCAGTGGAAGTTCAACACTTACAAAAATTCATGGATGTAGAAACCGAAGTGGAAACTAGCATTCCGGCATCTCTCAAAAGGTGAAGAGTGTATTTTCGTTGACACAACTGTATTGCTCTTTCACTTCTTGCCACCTAGAAACCAAGAAAATAGGTTAAATCTCTCAAATTCTTTATCTTGGAAGTTTGATAAGGAGAAGCAACAATGCTACGTATTTCATCAATGTCATTCCCAACAAGTATTATGTCATCCATTGACTGATAAGTACCAATTTTGAGTATTTTTATATATTGAATACTTGTGAGTTTAAGTGTTATTTAAAATAGTAATTATTTCCAATCTTAGAGTTTTTGGATTTAAATTTATATTTTGAGTCCTGAGTTAAAGAAAATCATTTAATCTCAATTATTATGAAATTTCAGGTATAAAAGAATGAAGAAAATGATAGATTGGAAGATTCATGAAGAAAAGAGATAAAAAGTTTAAAATAGAGAAAAAGCCTAAGAGAAAAGTCACCTAACCTAGGTCCAAAACCAAGTTTAAAAGGAGATTTTTAGGATTTTGGAAGGAATCAAGACCTAGAAGACGGAGGCAAGACCTAGAGGGCAGAGGCGGATGGCTAGAATCAAGATTTTCTTCTCCTTTTGCAATCTTCCTTTCACTGGGTTGTAATGGCTACCATGGGTAGCTAATTCTTCATCTTTGGGATTGAATGTAATCTTTTGAACTCATTCATATTCTGGTGATTTTTATATATAATATTCAGTTTCTACTCAATTGGTATTTTCATCTTGTGCTTAATGCTAGATTTTATCTGATCAATAGAGTCTTGATTTTGATTCTTAAATTTAACTGGGAAGTACTTTTGAGTTTCCGACCTAGATGAAAATACTCAATATATTGGAATACTAGGGATAGGTTTCGATGTATTGATTACGTATAACATATGTTCTTAATGCTGGATAATTTACTAAATAGCTGAGGGATCAGTGTTTAGGAAATTTCCTTATAAATTTCATATAAGAGGAATCAGTGTGAATGATTTTTATATGTGCATCAATTGTGAGTAGTTACGGATATTGTATGTTTTTATCAAATCCAAAATATGAATGAGGGAGATAGATAAAGTTCGATCCCAGAGTCCTTCTAGATCTTGCAAATTCCTTTTTATAATTGTTACTTATTTTTAATTGTTCTTTTATGTTTCTTGACTCGAATTATTATCAAATCATCTTAAAACTGAATTTGCTTATTGAGTAGTGACGCTAAAATTCTAAAACGGAACTGTTTCCTGAGGAATTGACATCTTTACTTAATTCACTATATTACTTGTGACTCGGTACACTTGTCGAATAAAGTTTTAACAAGTTTTTGGCGTTGTTGCCAGAGAACGATTATTGTTTTTGAATTTGAGAACATAACTCATTAAGTACTGTGAATATCTTTTATTTTTATTTTTGTCTTTTGTTTTCTTTTTGTTTTAGTTATTTGCTAATCCTCTTGTGCTAATTCTTGCTTAAGTTGTTCCTGATTTATGTTATTAAGAGGACAAGTTCCTAGAAATCAACTGCAATTTGATTCAGAAATAGAAAAGACAGCTCGGAACAACCGTAGAAGGAAAAAGAGATCAAAGCAAGAAGCAAGAGAAGAACCTTATGCCAGCACTCACAGAGATATTCAAGTAAATCAAGAAGAGAATATGGCTGAAAGAGACAGAGCTCTACCACCGCCTCCACCTAGAAGAACTCTGGGGAATTATGTCATGCAGCAAGGGCCAAGACATTTCTCTAACATAGCAATGCCTGCTACCACTCGACATGTAGAAATGAAGGCAGTCTTCCTCAATCTGATTAGTGCCAACCAGTTCACAGGGATGGATAATGAAGATCCATACTCTAATCTTGTCACATTTTATGAGCTTGTTGGAACTATGGAGTTTGAAGAAGGTGATACTGAATATGCTTACCTTCGTTTGTTCCCTTTTTCATTAGTAGGTAAAGCAAAAGAATGGTTGAAGTCTCATCCCAATCAGAGTCTCACAAGCTGAAATGATGTAGAGGAAAAATTTCTGCATAGATTTTTCCCACTGTCCCATTTTATCAAGGCCAAGTCAAACATTTTCACATTCAGGCAAGGGTCAGATGAAGCATTTTGTGATGCTTGGGAACACTTCAAAGTGATGCTCAGAAGATGCCCAAACCATGGCTTGGAAGACATAGCACAACTGACCATTTTTCACAATGGTCTGAGGCCTGACACTAAGATGATATTGGATGCAACAGTTGGAGGTACCATGATGGATGTGGATGTAGAGCAAGCAACAAGAATCATTGATACTCTAGCTTCTACAAACTATCAGGCCCAACATGACAGACAAGTTGTTCAAAAGAAGGGAATGTTTGATCTTAGTACCTCTGATGCACTCTTAGCTCAGAATAAGATCTTGACCCAGCAGATGGAGACAATCACAAAGCAATTATCAAAATTGCCTCAACAACTACTAGTTGTGCAGTCCTCTCCCAATCAAGGCCAAACTATGAGGTGCGACTTTTGTGGAGGTGACCACTCAAATGGACAATGCTCTTATCAAGCCAATCCTTCACAAGAAGAAGTTCAGTATATGGAAAATCAAGGTAGATAAGGTGGCTTTTCTGGAAATTATCAGAATAATGCATCTCAAAGGTGGAGAAATAATCAAAGTCAAGGCTTTGGGTGGAAACAGGATGTTGGCCCATCCAACACTCCCTACCAACAACAACAATTCCCTTCAACTCAAGATAGGACAACCAAGTCGGAAGATACTCTGAAAAAATTAATGCAAACCTTTATGGCTAATCAGAATAATACAGAGGTCTCCATAAGAAATCTTGAAACCCAAGTTGGACAGTTAGCCAAACAGCTAGCAGATCAACAAGGAAGCCAATTCTCAGCCAACACCCAAACCAACCCCAGGGAGCATTGCAAGTCAATTACAACAAGGACTGGAAAGGTTGTCGGAGAAGGTATTAGTGATAAGCTGAATGTTGAAAAGAGTGGAGTGGAAGAAGAGAAAAATGAGTGGGGGAGAAAAAGAAAAGAGTAGAGAAGAAAGTGGAAGGAGTGAGAAACACAAAAAAGGTGAGAGTCAAATGAGAAGTCCCCCTGTGAGGGATATTCCTTACCCACATGCCCCCTCAAAGAAGGACAAAGATAGGCAATTTTTAAGGTTTATGGATGTTCTGAAAAGGCTGCAGATTAACATTCTATTCACTGAAGCCCTGGAGCAAATGCCAACTTATGTCAGGTTCATGAAAGAGCTATTGACAAAGAAGAAAAAAATCCTGATCAGGAAACAGTTGAACTAGAAGCTAGGTGCAGTGCCATCATTCAAAAATCCTTGCCACAGAAATCTAGAGATCCGGGAAGTTTCACCTTACCTGTCACCATAAGAAATCTCACAATTAAAAGAGCTTTAATGGATCTTGAGCAAGCATCAATCTTATACCTCTCTCCATGCTAAAGAAGATTGGAGATGTTGAAGTGAGACCTACAAGGATGACTCTACAGCTAGCTGATAGGTCTATAAAATATCCCTATGGAATTGTTGAAGACATGATAGTGAAGGTGGACAAATTTCTATTCCCCGTTGACTTTGTGGTTATGGATATGGAAGAGGATGTTGAAGTCCCCTTGATTTTAGGAAGACCATTCATGAAAAATGCCAAGGTCATCATTGATGTTGATAAAGGGAAACTTAAGGTATGTGCACAAGATGAAGAGGTGAGCTTTGATGTCTTTGAAGCTATGAAACATCCAAGTGGTGCAAAAGAATGTTTTAGAGTGGATGTTGTAGATGAAGTTTGTGCTGAACAGGAAAAGAGGATCCATGCATTTGATCATTTGATGAAAATTCTTGTCATTGATGAAATAAATAAAGGGGAAGAAAGAGAAGTGTAGAAATGTTGGGAAAAGTTTGGAAAGGCGAGGAAAATTCCCAAGAACAGTGTCCAAAAGTAAAGAAGGCTTCATGGAGCAGTGAAGGTAAAAGATCCTGAATCTCATAGGTGCAGGAATGTTTTCGCTTGGGCGAGTCGGGAGTTGCTTGGGCGAATTTTGTAGAGAAAAAAATGAAAAAATGTTGAACTGCAGCTCTCGCCTGCCTGAGCGAAAATTGGAGGTGCTTACTGGAATGGTTTCGCCAGGGCGAGCCGGGAGTCGCCTGGGCAAAAATTAAGGGTGTCCACTAGAGCATTTTCGCCCGGGCGAAACTGGTCTCGCCTGGGTGAGGATCTTGACGACGTGAAGCTAGTCCGGGCGAAGAATATCTCGTTTGAGCGAAAATTAAGGGTGCCCACTGGAGTATTTTTGCCCAGGCGAGCCTGATCTCGCTCGGGCTAAATTTTTCGCCGAAAAAAAAAAACGTAGAATCCTAAAGGGTTCACTCCCCTCTTGCCCTCACCCTTGTGAGCCACATTTGCTCAATCTTTTTCAATCTTGAATTTTCACTGCATAATCTTCGAGGTAAGTGTTCTTTAGTCTCAATTTCTTTTTCCTAACCAATTCAGCTCTTATGTCGCATGGCCTAGGGACAAGCCTAATTTTCATGGGGGAGGTGGAGCAGACACAACCACAGCTGCAGTAGAAGAACATCAGGATGCAGAATTGACACCTACTTTGATAGGATTATGAGGGAAGATTCTTGATAAAACATTTTATTTCTTTAATTAAATATTGTAGTATGCTTGTGATTGATTTTCCATTCAGTATTTATTTTTGTTACTTTTATTTGTTATTTTTATGTTTGATGTGTGGTACTTAGCTTAATTTTGTAGTTGAGTAGAAATTAGACTCATGATTGTTCTAAGTCAGATCAGCTTATTATTGAGAAATTTTTAGGGGATTAGAATTTTTGAGTTAAGTTGAGTGGGTCATTGAAGCATGAAAATTGAACAGGGTTATGACTAGAACAAGGCTTGATAAAAATTAAGGAATTAAAACCAATTAGCCAAGTGAGTTGTGAATCTTTAAACAGTTGAGAGTTGAAAGTTCCATTGAGTAATGTATCAAGTTGTTGTTGTCTGATTTTTTGTGTTATTTTACTTCACATATGAAAACATGGAGATGATTAAGGCATTTTTGTATTTAGATATTTAAACCCAGAGCCAAAAAGCCAACCAAGTATAGTTTATAACCAATTCTTTTGATAATCCTTTGAGCTGAAATTTTCTTTGTTACACCTTAACCTTCAATTGATATTTGATTTTCCACCCTTATAGCATGCTTGAGGAAGGAGAACATAGGTGCAATTTTCATAATGTGAAGGGTTGATTTAGCTTTGAGATGCTAGTTATGTAAAGAAATGGGTGATAATTCACTCTTTTGTTCTACTCATAAAAAGGAGAAAAAGAAAAATAAATAAAAGAGTGAATTACAAAAAAAAATATGGTTGGATGAAATCAAGAGTTGGTAGATTAATTCTTTTTAAGGGAAATTTTGTCATTTGTAGATATGTTCTCCTTGTTTGAAGTATGCATTTTGTTATCTGAAAAACCAATATTCTTGATAGCCCAGCCTCATTACAACCTTTAAAAGACCTTAAGATCCATGTTGATTGTGTGTTTGTGATTTGACTAAAAATGAAAGGCAACTTTGATTTGTTCAGAGTCAGTGGAAGTTGAGAGAGATACTACCCTGTGAGATATTAAGAGAGAAATTCCTCAATTAGATTATTATGTATTTGTTTGAGTTATTTCTCTTATAGATTGAATGTGTCTTTTTCCTACTTTAATTTAACTTAGAATATCTGATCTCTCTTATATTGAATTCTTGTTTTGAAAATGAATGTTGTCTGATGATTGAACCATGGGTCTGATTTTTTAGCAATCACTGTTTTTGTTTTGGAAAATTTTTTGTGTGTGAGTCCAATTACTTTGCTTGAGGACAAGCAAAATTCTAGGTTGGGGGAGTTTGATAAAGAGAAGCAACAATGCTACGTATTTCATCAATGTCATTCCCAACAAGTATTATGTCATCTACGAATACTAAAATGACAGTTGTATTTTGTCCAACATGTTTTAGAAACTGAGAGTGATCATAGTTAGCTTGTTTGAAATCATGTAAGAGTAGAAAATCTGAAAGTTTAGTATACCAGTGACGACTGACTTGTTTAAGATCACAAAGAGACTTATGCAAGAGACAAACTAATGGTAAACTTAGACACATAAAACTTGATTGTCCTATGTTAAATACTAAACATGTTGATGATAGGAAGAACAAGAAAGTTTTGAGGAAAGAGAAAGCTTATGTAGCTTGGGATGACAGTGCCTCTACTTCGACAAATGCGTCTAGCAGAAATGAGGAGGAAGTGAACATTTATTTGTTAGTTGATCAAGACTCTGAAATTGAAAATGTAAGTGATTCTAATTTTGCTGTGCATTCAAATTGTTATCAGCTTCTTTATATATTTAGTGAAATATATGAGGAAGTGAAGAAAACTAACTTTTTCAAACAATAGACTGAAGGGTGAGAATATATAGGTGGCTCGAGAATAGAGTGAAATAATTACAAGAGGAAAAATTCTAATTTTTAAAACAAATTTAAAAAAATTGGAACTGATCTAGTGTACTTGTAATTGTGATACTCATTTCAAAGTTACATTTTCTAAATGTGAATCTTGCAAGAAATTAGAGAAAAAAAGTTAAACTTCTTGAAAATAATATGACAAGACTACCAATCGAAAAATATAACTTGAATGTCGACATTGATTCTCAATGAGATGTAAAAGATAAATATGAACTTAAATTTACACCAACTAAAAAATATAAAGGTTTTAAAAAGACAGAAAGCCATCTAATACATGTAACTTGTTTCTAGGAAAAAAAAACACATGTTGTTAACTAATATTATTTAAAAAAAAAATGTTACTAACGGGAAGGATCCAAATTTAGATTGAGTATCGAATGTATTTCTTTAATTGATTTTTGCAGCAATGATACTAAAGAAGGTTAGGTTATGCAAAGAAAAGGTCAAAGAATCAAGGTACATGTATCAAGACTGGGATTCTCTTGTAATGATTGAGTGGTTAGCTGATTTTAAGTGAGTACGAATTGTTTGAGAATGAATGTGTGTTGAATGATGTTTTTTTGTATTTCTGATTTAAATAATTGGTTATCTTAATGTGTAATCAATTATTTGGATGTGGAACGTTTTAAACCTATAATTCTTTGATCGTGATAATCCATTATCAAGGTTCAGTTTGCAAATGTTATAAAATGAAGAACAATTTAATCAATTATTATAACAATCTAATCGATTAAACATTTTAGGGGATTAAAGTTATAGTTGCCTATTACCCTGGCCAGTAACAGTTATTTCATGATAATTATCTTGTTTGATTGAATTAACCTCATGTTTGTCAATTTTAAAGTCCATTTTTCACTTTCAAATACACATATGAATGAATTAAACACATTTTCTTCTTTCTTAATTTCATTTGTTGCATCATTCATCATTCTACACACTCTCCTTCTCTCCTAAAACTCATTATACTCAAATGGCCTCTCCTTCCCAGCCTAAGAGATCAAAACGTACTGCAGGTGAAAATGGAAAAGCTTCTGCTCTGCAAAAACTTCTAGCATTACTTGAAGGATGGATAAATGAGGAAGAAGAGCAAGAAGAATTTTGACGATACTGGAGTGACAGAAAAATCACTCACAAATACCTGTTGGATTTCTTCAAAAGCGAGGGATTTGCATTTCAAGAATTACTTTTTGATAAGGCCTCAAACAATTTGTAAAGACGCGGGGAAAATACTATCTTGATCTGATGTAAGGATTCAATGCATCTACTGATTTGGAAAATTTTAATAAAATGTTAGTTTATCTAGATGGTTTGAGGAATCGAGCTTCTGTTGCTAGGGCAAAATGAAGCTTTTTAAAGATGGTGGCATGAAGTTAAATGAAAGATTATTGGCTTTTTCTTATGGAATGGATCTTGGCTCGAAGAGGGAGTAATCATGTTCAGTTGTCTGAAGATGACATGCTCCTTAAATCAAGGTCTTTGAATATTATGATGCTGATACTAAAGGAGAAACCACTGCCTACCTTCAGTTCTCTAGCAAAATCGAAGAAGCTGCACTCCATAGAATGGGGATTGTAAAGAGAGGAGATAAATGGGATTTCAAGCATGAAGAACAAGTGTTCAGAGCTAAAGAACGAGCTAAAGACATGCAAACTTCAGGGGATCAAGCTCAAAAAAGAGAGGACAAACCTCTCTCATCTTTTGAACAGGCCTTGCATGTAAAGTTGCAACATTGGAAAACATCTATTAATCACTCCGAAGTGTTCAAAGGAGATTGAGGAATAAGTAGCTCACTCATACATATCATGCATTCATTTGTTTTTTTTTTTTTTTCTAATGTTTTTGTAATATTCAAATCCATATTGAATGAATTATATAATCGATTGTTATAACCAATTAAATAATGGATTAACACTGATTACAATCTATTATTCCAGTCTTTTTGTAATACTGCTACATTTTTCTCTGGCTTGAGATTCTTTTACACTTGGCTCTCAGCTGTATACATCAAATTGGTTCAATTCAAACTTCAAATCTCATTATTCAATCCAAAATCATTTAGATCTCATTGGTGCTTGGTGGTCTTTTTTTCTACATCTTTTTTTATTTTTATTTAATATAAAACTTACACTCATACTTGAATTTGTAACAAATATTAACATAAAAATTTCTAAATATATTTGAAACCATCATTAACCACCACTAGTTCAATTTTACACATTATTGTTCTAGCTCATATATGTGAAAATGCTACTTGCCCCAGGAAAGAAAAAACGTGATTCAGATTAGAGACAGTTATAGAAACGTTGAATCTGCTGTCAAAATCTTCAATATATTGGATAGTTCCTATATGCAACTTTCTTTATTTCTTTTCGAGACATTCCCTAGAAGTTTAGCAGTTATTTTCTAACTCGCTATAAGGTATTATGTAAAATCCCAAGTCGAATCTTCATTAATCATTATTGTCGTTGTCCATCAGGAAAAGAAAAGCTGTTAACTAAATATGTTATTGAGGTGAAGTGACTATCATTTTAAGGCTTATCTTGTTTAGGTCAGATGGTTGTCATGTCAAGGTTTTTAGGGAGGAACTCGACAATGTATACCACGATTTGTCTGTACAATAAATTGACAAATGTTAAGAAATGACCTTTTGACCTATCTAGACATCCGGATAAAGATAATTTCATACAGCACACATGAGTGTACATTTACAATCTGAATCGTTTAACAGGAAGTTCCATAGAATTAAAGAAATGGATATTCATGCAATTAATCTGAACATTTTCTCCGACGTTTAAACTTTATAATCAATTACAGCTATAGTGTCATACAGAGGAAAAAAATGAGCATTTGAGACAAGAAAGTATAAGTCTACAGTTACTGCTTGAAGAAGGACATCATCCACCCGACAGTAGTGTTGACAGAAGTAATGATCTCCAAACTACAACTATTGCACTAGTATGGTAATTTAATTTTGTCTTCTGGTGTTACAATATCTATTCAGGGCTTATCCCATACCCTTTTTAATTTCCTGCAATTATCAAACAAAGTAAATGCCGGAATGTAAGCCTTATGGCAATCCACTCATATCAGCAAGAACATACCACATGAGCCTCTTACATGCCTTTGGTTCTTGAATACCATTGCTATGTTGCCTCACCAGAAATCCCCTTATATTTGTTTTCTGCCCTATTATAAAAAAATTATTAACGTTTCTAAGTAAACTATAAAATGTGAGAGAAAGATAGAGGTTATGCAACTAGAGGTGACCTTCATTCCTCTGTTATCGGATAAACTTTATAATAGGGAGGTAACCAGTGATAACAGCCTCAGTGAGACACAGAACACTAACTTCTTAACAGTTAAAGGATTTTGCCACCCCAAAAATATTTCTTCATGCCTGCTCCAGTCCCAATACAAAATGTTCAAAAATAAAAAAGAAAAGAGTGCTATATGCTTGCTTGCCTGTCCCCATGTTGCACTAAAACAAGGTAAGCAGGATCTTGACCAGATATCTGAAACAGCTGCCATGCAATGTACAAGCAAGTAGTAATGCTGAAAAATTTTGGAAAGTAAATTAAACGTCAACCACAAAAAATATCTGAGTCTATATGTATGTGTTGTTAACTGACATAAACCGTTGCTCTGCTCATGCAAGTAAAGAAGTAATCAGGTCTACCATAATCTCAACAAGAAAAATATAAATCAATCTTTTCTTATTTTGTGTATTTTCTGGAATATCCCAGTAATAAGCACTAATACAATGTACAATCACATTTCTATTAAAATATATAAATTATACATAATTTTCTCTAAAAGACTAGATTTGATATCCAAATCCATGTATAGTTAAAAATTGAACAGTTGTTCATTGACAATTGGAATCTGCCATAACACTTTAGCTAGTTAAAATTCTTAGGTATTTTCTAATGGTAACTAGTTTTAATCACCAACCAACGAGCAAAATTAAAATTGTGAGAACAAACCTGCCAAAACATATCAATAGAATTATCCAGAAGACTGCAGAAATCCAACTAGATTCTTTGTAGGCAACCCAGACCTGATATTGCATGAATAGTTAGTAATAGTAGGATACCTAAATTGATCCGAAACAAGATTACGGAAATTAAACTTCGGCATTATAGAATTGAACATCGCTGCATGCAAAAGTATTTTGACGTTGATTATCTCAACATTTTTTAGAGTGCTCAAATAGATCATTTTCACGACTACGGCCAATGAAAACTACTATTCCTTAACTTATTAAAATCTTTCTGCTATAGCTCCAAAATGCAATTGGTAGCTCATACATCTAGATGGTTGGCTTCTCTGGTAGGCATTAAATGACCCAAGTAGAAACCCCATTGCAGGTAATTTACATAATCAAATGACCTCAAATTAGGAAATGAAAACAAATATCTTTTCCCACAATTAACTTATGGTTTCCAGAAGAAACGGACCACTTCCTTACATTCTCTTCAATCTTGTCCCGTCTTACTACAATAAACAGAATGCAGAAAATCAAATAAGGAGTTCGGAAAGTTTGATAGTTATATACTCTGCATGGATAAAACCAATTAACTTGAATACATCTAACAGAATGTGACACCAATACGATGCCCTTGAATGTGTGAAAGTAATTAAGAGTCACTTAGAAGGTCTTTGAGACTAATTCTAGAACAATATTTGTTTAATCGGTAAACAAAGAGAATACACCTACTTAAACTTTAGAGGGGCATAAATGCTTCTAACCAACCAGAATTTTATGTGAGATGTGATTTTAGTACAGAACAGGGAGGCCAAACATCTATTCTTCACCAACAAAATTTTTCATATAGAATTTTAGAATTTCTTTTTATAAAAAATGTGATTCCAAGCATATCAGTATAAATATTATTAAAAATTGTTTTGCCTCCTAGAACCTTAATCCTCCATTTTATGAAATAAATTTGCATTTAGATGATTTAGAGCTGCTAAGATTAAAAAAATGTAGACATACTGCTAGAGCCACAACGTTGATGTAGAAGTCAACTAGTGTTGCTACCAACCACCTGCAAACATTTTGGAGTTAAATGAAAAATAACTGGGACAAGCTGAAACTTCATAGCAAATTTTCTACTATGAGCATGCAAATGAAAAAATGTAAATATCTACTTGAATGAGACACAGCAAGTACAAGCATTGGTCTTGGTGAATATTTAATTTAGGAAATGAAGACTAAAAACACCTGCTAGATTTACATCTTTCAAAATAATGTAGTCCGCCTTTATGCATAAGCATTAAAATGTTTACCAACAGATACATTGCTTATTACACGAGCAAGTAATTTATTAGTGCTTTATTATCTGTATTTGGATTGTGATGAGATGAAGTTAACACTGATAGCTGTGCATTTTGGCACTAAACTTAAATAATGAAGATTACCAAACATCAAGCAAATATATCCTCAGCTTCTTCAAAAACTGGTTTTTCTAAGGCTTGAGAAGGTTCTTGTTGCATGATGATAAACTTTCATTAAAATTGAAAACAGAATAACTCGGTCAATGCAGAAGATAACACAGATAAAGTGATAATGAGGTACTCCAACTTCTCCTAATTAAACAAGTAAAACAGATGCAAAAAGGAATGTTCCATCTGACGAGAATTACAAAAATGATACATATCTCATTCATGCAGCTTGAACTTATATAGGAAGGTTCAATCATTCTTGTGTTGACAACACGGATAGTAACATCAAATAACGCTAATAATAACAAATATGAAGCACTTACGGAGTTAAAATCTCTACTCGGAAAGGAGAACCGTCAATGACAAGAGTGTACACCAAAGTTCCAAGCATGACAACACCCAAAATGCTGAATAGTATTCTTAGGGTCATGACTGAAGAATGCTTTCTTTGTGGTGTTGTGCTATTTAAATGTGAGTCAATTAGAACCGATGATGAAAATCTAGAGATTATACACAGAATCACACAGCTAAGTAGACCATAAAACTGAATTCTATATATATATCATCCAGCACCTTTTATTCATATGTATATGGATAGTTTACAGGACATGGAACAAAAATAATTAATAACACAATTTACTTTAGCAACAGGAAGAAAAAACCCTGTATCTTTTTTTTTTTTTTTTTTTTTTATTTAAAAAATTTTTTTTTTTTTTTTTTTTTGACTTCACAAACTGTTAATCAAACTCAAGAAACCTAACTATCCTCGTATTGATTAAAGGAGGAAAATTAATATATTCATTTCAGAATCAACAGACTACCCAAGAAGATTATTCAAAAATTAGAAGCATAAGCTGGATGACAGCTAGACTCTAGAGTGACACCATTATGCATTGATCAAGAAAATATATAAGATTTTAAAAAAAATGGCAAATATTGAGAGAACTCGACTCTGTAGTAGTGATTCTGTAGATATACTTGTTTGGATGCCGCAAGAGAACATAATACATAGGGTCCTGTGAAGATTCTTGAGATGACAGCTTCAAAAATTGCACGACAATGTAGGCAGATGTTGTGATGCTGAAACAATTGAAAAACATACCAAAAAGATGGTGAAATAAATTAGCACTTCTGAGATTCTTTTGAATGACCAAAAACAAGAAAAGAAACAACTCCGAAGCTAATAATCAATCTGAGCTTTTACACAGATGAAAGGAACCCTTACATTTTATTCGTGATATGAAATCAGAGTATTGTTGCCAGTTTTCTCCATATGTGTAACAAATGATAGGAAAACATAAACAAAATTGAATCTAGTAGACTATTCTTCAGTCTTCAAAAAAAATTTGAGAAACATGAAAAGATAACTACAATGTGACTTACTAGCAGCATAACACAAATAACCAAGATTAACTAATCTTTACATGAGTCATGAGAAAAAAGTTATGATGCATTACATAAATTCATTTCAAAGATGAAGAAATTAGCATCATCCATCAGATCCTTGAACCACTTGTTCCACACACAATTATATAGCACTGAGAGTTATATTTAAACCAAAAGTAAGGAAACATGACATCTAATTGGATTTTTATTTTGAATGACAATTATATCTGAACAAGGTAATTGAATTTGGAAAAAGTACAGAAAAAGTAGAGATCTTGTTGATAAGTTTTTGCCCATAGCTCCGATAATATGTTCTACATATTAATACTAGCCTCGGTAAAGCAATATTACATATTATTATTCAATTAAAATAACATCAAACAACGACAGAAAATGATACCTTCCAAGGCAGACAAGCAAAACAATCCACAGAATTGAGCTAATCAAGTTTGATTCCTTGTAAGCAACCCAGATCTGATGTGAAAGACAATGCAAATCAGAGCTTATGAAACTTCGCTCGAGAAGTGATTTTAACATAATATCAATTAGGCAAAGTTCTTTTAAGCATTACCCATGTACTAGAGTGATTTTAAGTCCATATTTGGTTCAGCTTATTTTTGAGAAACAATCACAGACTTTTTTGTTAGCTTTATGAGACATTCTGAAAAGTAAGGGGTCATTTCTCCAAAAAAAACACCCAACAACAAATGCACATAATTTGAAAATTGAGAGTTAGTTGTTTTAAAGATAAGTAACATAATATATAAAAAACAAGTAGGAAATACATTATACATGTCTCCCCAACTTGACTTGAATTCCGATGAAAAATTACAAAGGCACATAGCACAAGTGATGAGTTTCCAGTAGAAACCGCACTGAACTTTTCAGAGGAAGTTTACAATTGAAATTTTGCATTAGTACAATTAAAACCAGACATGAAGTGTCAACTTTATTTCTCACTCCAAGACACGACACAAGATCAGTCTACTCACAAATCCAATGCAGCACATATATTTTAAATTAGAATTTAATAACTTTTCTTTGCAAAAGTTTATCATTAATCAAATCCCTTTCTCTATCTAAAACTGATATTGGTATCTAAGCGTCACTAAATATCTTTGTTTATTCTGTCATTGCAGTTATCACTTAAAATAATATATAGATTCCTCACGGTGTAAAATATCGCAGTTTCAATTAAAATTATAAACGTAATACTTAAAATACTGAATTTAAAATTAAAATTATCGAAGTCTATATAAAATACTGAAGCAATTAACGAAGTCAAGTAGTTTGTTGACTTACACCCAAAGCTACAACGTTGATATAGAAATCAATCAAAGTTGCTGCCATCCACCTGAACCAAATAAAATTTGGGAAAACTTTGTTTATTCCGAGAGAAAGCAGTGAACTAAAATACAGAAAATAAGTACCGATTGGATCAACTTTCCCAGCGCCAATCACGAGAAAAATTAAAATTAAACAAACTTCGTCTAACTTTAAAAAATTAAAATACATAAACTGATTTTAATTTTTAAAAACAAATTTATGTTTTCGTGGATCGTTGTATTACGATACTGAAGAAACAAGAGTGTTAGTTAATTCAGCAAAGAAATGAGATTAACTAAAATTCCGTGTAAACATGTGTTGATGGCGTAATTGAGATTGGATAGAGAGAGGTTACGGTGTGAGGAGTTCTTTACGAAACGGAAGACCATCGGTGAAGAGAGTGTAAAGAAGGGTAGCAAGCATGAGAAGTCCCACAACAGTGAAGAGAGTTCTCAAAGCGGTTGCCACTGAAATTTTCGCCATCGAGATTGAGAGAGAAAAGCAACTGCAAATAGCAGTGAAGAAAATTAAGAACAAAGACGAAATCTGTGGTTTATATGTGACCACAAACACAATACCTTATAAAGTAAGTTATATCAGTTGAATTTGACTCCTGGATTAAGGTGGATAAGGTATACTATTGTAAATTGATGAATATTTTAAATTCTCAAAATATAATATAGTGAATAGAGAAGTGTAATGAAAATTTGTGTTGTTGTTAATATTAAAATAAGTCTGAAAATCTGAAGAAAAGGATACAAAAAATTATACAATTTATGTAAGAAATTCAGGTGATTTAGTTTTTTTTTTCTTTTGAGAAAAAAAGAGTATAAAATAAATAAATAAATATTTAAGCGATTTATGTTAAAGGTGAAAAATAGTATGTTCCATCCTTTAATTCAACTAGCTCATTTATGTTTTAGCGTAATAAGTTTTCTTTTAGCACATCTACAACGATTTTATGAGTTTGAAATTCATCAAATCTAGTCGATTAAATAATATATAATATATAATAAAAATAATAGTTATTATAATGAATAATTATTTTAATTTCTGATTTTCTAATTCTGCATCAGTAATTATAGAAAATGTCGAAACAATAGGGTTTGATTCAACAAGTGAAACCATTTTTTTCCTGATTTTTAATTTTATTTATTTTTTTATTACTTAACTCTATATGAATTACATGGGTTGGATTGTGGATAAGAATAAATTCAACATTAATTGGACTTACACCCTTAATTTATTGGTTGAAATCAATCTCATTTTTGTTGTTCATTTTTCATTACCTCCTTATAAGGAGCTTTTTCTTTGCAATTAGTATTGTTAATTTGTAGTGTGTGTTCACTTTCCTTTACCTTGAAAATATTCATTCAATAAAGTGAGAATATATTATCTATAATAATTTATAAAGGAAATTCATTTTTTTAATACAATTTACTTTTCAATCTATCGGTTTATTCATTCTCTCCCGTTTTATCTTTTTTTTTTCAAATAACTGTTAAAGTTATAACCTCAAACTCTTTAACTCTCAAGTTCTTTTCTCTCTCATACCTTTTTTTTTTTAATAACTAATGGTTTCAAACTCCTTTAATCTTAAATTTTAATCAAAGTGACCTAAAAATAAATTGCCTGGATAAATATACATTAAAAGAATATGAATTTAGCAATCTTTTAACCAACCCAACCAAATTTAAAAAATATATTTGATGCAAAAGGCCTCCCAATATTATTTTCATCTTGGAAGGATAAATCATGAACTGTGATTTAAACTCCATTGACAAGAGTACACATAATAATCCTCGCGAAAGTATGCTTCAAGTGTCTACTTCTCAGGAAAACACGCTATCTTATTCCATTAAACCACTTTCTCACCACCCAATTTTGTTATATGTATCTCATGTTCTAGTTTGTTAGCAAGGCAATTTACTATTCTCTTATCCCTCTAGAACTATTAAGTGTTGTTGGCATCCAGCATTGTTGTTACAAGTGAATCTTTAGTCATGATCTAAACAAAAATTTTAAAATTGCAGTGACTCTCTATCGTCTTTAATTTTCCATTTGATGCATATTCTAGACCAGATACGTTGCTGAGTGTTATTGTTTTTAATCTGATATTTTGTTTCTTTTTCCAAATACTGACTCCAAACGTTAAAATCTTCAAATAATAACTTACAAACTCATCTGCCACCATTGGGCCGCTGTGGTGTTCCTCTCAGTTCCTCCCACCAAAAATCACCTGTGTCTGCCATGTTCAAAACCCATGTTCGACCTTCCGAACAAAGCAAATTCTAAGCGTAATGGCAAGGATGAAGACTAAATAAAGCATGACAATAACAAACATCGTATACTCCTAACACAGGCTTGTTTTGCAAAGGAAACAAAAGCTACATCAGTGTGACGCATCACAGAGATTAAGTAGCATTCAAACAGAATATAAACTTTAGAAGGTCCATGGCACATCTCAATTTGACAATCAACGGGAAAGAAAGTTCAAAAATTATTTAAACATTCCATGGTTCATGCCGCATCACGCAGGCTGTAGTTTATCAATTGAACATGCTTTACCTGCAAGTGCAACATTCTGAAGCTCGTCCTTCCTAAAACAGGACTACAATAAATGGTACAATTTATCAAAATGGCAACCTCAAGGTACACAGTTTACTCTCACAATCAAAGCATACAGTATGTATGCACTGAATGACCAAAAAGAATTTGAACTACAGAAACAAGGGGACTTCAGAAAATTATTCAGTATGTCCGTATCAGCATGCACATCCACTCCTCTGTTCATTTTCTGGAACTGCCGCCTCAGGAATTCCTTGAAAATATCTGCATTTGAAATTGAAACAAAAGAGTTCAAAAGTCAGTTAAGCATCTATCTGCCAATAAATCAACCTGGAAATAAGAAAATGCCAAACAGAATAAGGCATGAGACTCTAAAGAAGGAATAAATAATAAACTTCATATCATATTCAGAAATAACCAATGAAGCCGATGTAGTAAATAAAATCTGTTTTTGTTAGCATTAAACTCAACAATCATCAGTTTCTTAAGGAGTATAAGTCTTTGTTCAAAAGAAATCTGGATGGTTTATAATTACTACCTTTAATTTTGTGTGCTGTGTTTTTAATATTAATTATAACATAGCTGTTATGGATAGAGAGAAAGATGAACTTGAAGAGTCTATTCTGAGATTATTATAATAAAAAAAAATAAGAGTAGCTTTAGAACAAAAGTTTATTATGCTATCTACAGCTTTATACATATTTTATATATTTTATGGAGTTGTCATGAATCAATTGTTGAGAAGATTGTTGGTATATTAACTTAGAAGGAAGGGTGGAACATCTTGGAAAGAGTATTTTTTAGAAGATTGTTGGTATATTAACTTAGAAAGAAGGGTGGAACATCTTGGAAAGAGTGTTCAAGGGTGTCAACTGATGCAATCAATTTTTGAGAAGATTGTTGGTACATTAACTTAGATGGAAGGGTGGAACATCTTGGAAAAAGTGTTTAAGGGTGTCAACTTGAGAAGATTGTTGGTACATTAACTTAGAAGGAAGGGTGGAACATCTTGGAAAAAGTGTTTAAGGGTGTCAACTGATGCGCCTTCAGACTCTACTAGGTGAGTTAGAGGCCATGAAGATGTAGGATTCATAAGAGACTCTACTAGGTGAGTTAGAGGCCATGAAAATGTAGGATTCAGAAGATGTATCTAGTTACATTAGTCATGTGTAACAGTAGCCAATTAACTCAAGCACAATAGAGAAACCCTCCCTCAAGGTGATGTATGTGCAACACAACTCAAAACGAGACATAGAGGTCATGGTTACTGTCGTAGCAAAGATCATGGTAATCGAAACAACAATAAAGAGAGAGGACAAACAAACCAGCAAGGCATGGACAAGGTCATGGAAGAGGTGATCATTCTAATTGTCCAAATGTTGAATGTTATAATTGTAGAAAATATGGACATAACTTAAAATATTGCTATGCCAAGAAGAAAGTGGAAGAAAATGAAAATTTAGTTAAGGAAGAAGAAACAAAAAATGAAGGAGGGATCCTCGTTATGGCCAATATAGTGTGGTATCCAAATATTGGTGCTAGCAATCATATATGGGGGCATAAACATCTCTTTCTATATGGGAGCATAAACATTTCTTTCTTGATATACAAGAGATAGAAGATAAACATATCTTTCGGATACTCAACAAGGTTCCAACCAATCAAAGGCAGAGGAAAATATGGTTCTTAAAACGTCCAAACCATTAGAAACCCATATGGTAGAGATGGAAGCCACAAAGAATAAAGAAAGATGAAATTTTCAATCCTCTAGTTGGTGATTTTAAGTGGTGTGATTATTTCAGTGAATTTGAATCTGTGACCATAAAAGCAAAGCCAACTAAGAAAGCTATTGGTAACACATACAGTGGTAGGTCTATATGCACCTTATTTGTCTTCAAGCCTTCATGAATCTGGATGGTCAATCATTATTACCTTTAATTCTATGTTTTTAAGGTTAATTATAATGTTAATTATAGCATAGTTGTTATGGATAAAAAGATGAATTTGAAGAGTCTATTCTGAGATTAAGTATTCTACTCCATATTATAATAAAAATAAAAGCATAGATATATCCTTCAAACAAAATTTTTATTATGCTATATTTTTTCTCTCTTTAAGAAGAAAATAAAATATCCTTTATCTTCTGTTATCAGTTTTATGATATCAAAAAAAATGCACAAAAAAGTGAATGGTGATATCTATCAGTATACGGGAAGCTTTCTCACCACAACTACCATCCCATTCCAACCTTGTAGTTTGGGAAATGGACTAACATTACAAAGCTTCCTTTCCATTATCACTCCAACACAGAAACACACACTCTTCAAAATTTTCCTGGAATCCGTAAAAAAACTATATATGATTTGAGGTAAATTGAGTTGGAAATCCAATTCCATGTTTGGAACTCATTATAAATGGAATATATTTACTATAATGTTGTAGCTTTAAAGTTTCATATTTATAATATAATCTCACAATGAATAATTAAAACTATCCACACTTCCTCTTTAATAATACAGTAAGGTATCAACTTGTGTTAATATTTATATACTCAACCTCCTTGGCTAACAGTAGTTGGCACTTCACATATATATAGATACATGTTTTTTTTCTCATAGTTCAAAATTATGAATATCACACTAAACTAAAGGCAGCCGTTTTCGTTTATAAAAACAGAAAAGCTAAATACACAGACAGGATGTGTAATATTGAGGAGCAAACTCCAACTAGCTCCTCTCCCTTTGTTTTATATGATTTTCATTTCACACAGACAAAAAAAAAGAATATATAGCAGTGACAAGAACTCACAATCTATATTAGAGAAAATATTACTATAAGAATAAAGATAAAAACAGCACGTCATGCCCAAACATACATAACAGCTAATAAGAATACGTTTTTTTTTTTAACTTAATAAGCTATCAGCCGCATGAATGTAAGTGCCAGTATATAAATTCGTATTTTTAACCAAACAAAGAAATCGTGGAGCAGGAAAACGTTTGAATACTCTCTACTAGACATTATAACTCCATAGACGACCAGATAATTAGGACAATCAGTGCCAGTATATAAATTCGTATTTTTAACCAAACAAAGAAATCATGGAGCAGGAAAACGTTTGAATACTCTCTACTAGACATTATAACTCCATAGACGACCAGATAATTTGGACAATCTATTAATCACAGCATCAATAAAGCTGTTTGCTTCAATAACTGAACATCAAACTCAATTTTATTTAGTAAATGGAACATCAAACTTCCTTGAAGTATTAATTGAATTGAACATTATTGACATTGGAAGTTTAAAGAAAAAAGAATCTTGATTGAAATGAGTATCATTTCCATAGCAACGAGATAATTTCTTACTTAAGTATTGTTAGCATGTTCAAAAGGAACCAGTCATGATAGCTTAATATCACATATGCACATAAATGGGTAACATGTCAAGTGATAGCAATATCTTGTCAAGAAAAGTGAAAGGGATCAAATATTGACCCTTGGACATTATATGAACTGTTAAAATTATAAACTTAGAACTTAAAGGTCAAATGATCACATGAAAAAGTTGCATGACTTTAACTTCCGATCTTAACTATACATGCTCTATTCTCTTTTCCTAAAAATAATTTGGCATAGATGACCATGGAGATATAAATGGTGACCTGATTAGCTGAAATAAAAATAGAGCCACCAAGAAAATTTGGCTCTAATAAATGAACAACAAACAAGTATTGCATTTATACATCTTCAAAGTGGAACATCAAACTATCATAAGCACAACATAACCGAACATTTACTTTATTTGTTTCAGAATCTTCATAGTATTGACATTTGACAATAGGTTTTAGGTTGCTTCTGCTTTAGATGAATCCTACCATTTTGTTCATTGTGTTTAATATCTTGAACACCTTCACAGTCAACTTTTTGCAATAAGAGTATTCCTCACAATTACTTTCTCTCTAGACACATTGATTTGAAAGAGAATTTACTGAAGATCATTAGATTTTTTTTCACAATAGCTATCATTCCATAACTGGGTTTCATGCCTTGAAAGTAGTAATATCAATGAGATCAATGCCACAATGAATATTTTGAATCTGTTCATCCACCTTTGTTTTTTCAACCTCACCTCTTCTTCCACACTACAAAAATTTTGAAGTGGTATATTATAATTTTTCATAGCTTTCGCTAGAGATGGCAAAAACAAGATGGACCCAACAAGTCAACTCACTTAATGCAGCTTTTCTAACTAGGATTTGGAGGAAGGTGAAAACTCGTAACTTGGAACACAAGATCCTATGATCTGACCTAAAATGCAAAATTACACTTATATAAAATACATATGAATAAAAAACAACAAAAATTGAGAGAATAACCTCTAAATCACAATATTTAAAACAATTTTAAATTCAAAATTTGTAATCATAATCATAATATTCAAATAGTATAATCATAATGTCATAATGTTCGAACAGTATAATCATAATGTCAGGTTAACTTATGTGGGTGACTCATTCGTGGAGATCTTCAGTGTTTCTCCCCCTTTGGTTTCCCAACAGAAAGGCAATTCAAGTTGATCTGATAGCTTAAGATGTAACTATATAGTAGTTGCATGAACAAGATGGAGCTACTGGTTCAAAAATTGAGAGTGCAAAAAACAAAATGGGAAAAGGTCAAAAACATGGAATATTTATATTCTTTACTTCCACTAGTTTCAATACTACTACTTCGATATAAAATTTTCAATTTAAAAAAAAAAAAAAAAAAAAAAAAAAAAAAAAAAAAA
>Ga0209700_102960_pt1 | contig 33415 bp, 13 predicted proteins | sample SiratroredBW_FD_187528 | JGI IMG/M metagenome (GOLD analysis project Ga0209700, IMG submission 187528) | Root nodule microbial communities of legume samples collected from California, USA - Siratro red BW (SPAdes) (version 2) | ecosystem: Host-associated > Plants > Roots > Nodule | place: USA...
ATGCAATCTTTCAATCATTGATGCATATGTCGCTTTCCCTCTCTTTCTCCAAACTTAAAAAAAAAAAAAATTAAATATTTTTAAATTTTTTAATTTAAAAAAAAAAAAAAAAAAAAAAAAAACTACCTTGGAATTTATTCCATTCAAACGAGCATATGCTAAGGGGTGATGTTTGGACGGTACAAGATTCCTTGCATTTAAAAAGTAATTGCAAGGTTCTACCGTCATCATCCAAGGACCTTAATTAATTTTTCTTTAGTTATATTTTATTTTATTATTATAAATCAGTTATTTCTATAACTAAGATTTCATCATAGAATCTACACTCTCCTTTGGAGGGGCATGGAGACCCACTTTTAGCTGTAGAATCCGTGTGTGTCTATACATATACATATACATATATATATATATATAGGGGTTGGATATATATCCAAGGTTCTCACTTTCAAAAACAATCTGTATGTTCAAGATTAAGTAGACAGTATATTTTTCCAAAAACTTCTCGAACAAATTTGAAGAAAAAAAAAATCCTTTTAACAACTTGGGTGTTCTACAGCGAAACATGATATGCATGGTCCAATTTCCAAAAGATGAGAGTACAACGAAACAAACCTTTTTTAAATCGGTAAAATAATATATGGAATAGAAAAATATAAAGAGGTGATTCAACCCATTTACGAAAAGCTATTTAAATACAAGTTAAATTAAAAGACAAGCTCAGACTGTAATAAAACATTTCCAACCCAAAAAACAATAATATTAAGTACTAAAATTTCAAACAGAAAATAATAATCCATCACAGCCGGTACTTTAACGAATCGATCAAAAGCAATTTCTAATAAATCAGCAGAATTAATCAACCCAATTTGGTATATCAACTAGATAAGTCAAATGCATCCGAAAATACACTTTTCTTATCATCCTAAAACCCTAAATCCAAAAATACAAGGAAAGAAACTAATATTTAATGTGCGTTGGCTTCTGGTTAGCAACATTTGAGACGCGTGTATTTTATATCTAGGATAGGAATAAAGACTTGCGTCTCCATGGAAGCGTTAAAAAGAAACTTCGACAAGGCACGGTAACATCAAACCTCTCTTTGTGTTTATAATCAATGGATTCGGATTTTTCCATAACATGTTAAATTTGTGGCTAATTGGAAATGTCTGTATCCTTCAACTTTATATTATCGCTCACTCCGCTATTGGGTTTGTTTATATATATAAACCAGAATAACCCATGGTAAAAGTACTTGACTAGTATTTCTTAATGCCCAAATTGCTTATAAGAAGAAGATAATGATGAAAACTGTTAATTGGTCAAAAAGATCATAACTTTTAGCAGATCAAGTAAGAAAACTTTGTTCGTATAATTTTTTTACACTGGGAAGAAGATCATGGGTGGCACGCAATATATACTTATTCACACACAAGAGACTAATTACATCTTACTTCTCAGTTAGTCAGTTGACCGATTCACATGGTCCCATCTAAATAAAATTATCGGCCAGACTGAGGTAGTCAAGAATTGTTGCTCCATCCGTTGACTTTTGAAGTTAAAAGTTTTATTAATTATAGGTCAGGTTGAAGATTTTATCAAAATAATAAATAAAATATCTGCGGAGTAGGTAAATTGGATACCTGGTTGAGGATTTATTAGAAGCTATCAGCTGAGTCCTTTGTGTTTTGGCTAAGCTTCAAGTTCCATCAGATGTGCCGGACTACTGCATTAATGTTACAGGTTCCGCAGACAATTTGTAAGCAGCATGTGATACCAAAGTACAGCTTACGATGAATTCTAATGTAAAGCTGGTAGAAAATAAAGGTTTTACATGCATGACGTCTAGAGTTTCAGATGTCATACATGTTAAAGGTCACTGAAAAATAAACCTCGCTGGCAAACAAATAATTAAATAAATTGACACTAGCATGTTGGGCAGAATTTAAACACGTGAATCACAGAAACTTGTTATATAAATAACGATAACGTCTTATTTCTGAGGAAATAAACCTGCTCTGCTTCTAGCCTTGACAATTTAGGTTGGAACTATGGGCTGTCACATGGTATTTAGGAAACAAAGTGAAAAGTAGGAAAGTATAAGGAAGAGAAGGGGGTTACTTACAGAAGAAGAATAGTAGGTTTAAGTAAGCTCCGGTTCAGTGTGTAAGAAAGAATTTGGTATGGCAAGATTGGTGGAAAAAGCTGATAATTTATAGGCAACAAGTGTATCAATTATTGTGAACATTAATACGAAGGACACTTAGATAATTGAAAGCCTATGCTGAAGAGAAGACCACGCGGCGCATGGCTCTATCAGAGAAAATATATCTACTGTCTCCCTCTCTTTCTTTTCTTTTCTTTTCTTTTTTTATTTTCTTTTTACGTTTTGTTTTCCTTTTAAAGTATACAAAATCATGCCAACTTACTTCATTTGAAGAGTACACAAAAGTAAAGGAAACATTAAGAATTGGATGGATCCTATGGGTCACAAATCGGTCGACTTGCATGTCCTGCCCCACCAAGTCCCCGTTTTACTTGTTAGTTTGTAAAAATAGTCAGAACAGGTTCACACGTAAAAGTAAAGAAAACACCCCACTTTTGGGTGCATGGATAAAAAAGAGATAGGGTAAAAACAAAAGGTAAAAACTCCTTTGACAACGGTGGAGAAATTACTCCTTATTGACGTAGCGGGACATGAAATGTTGTCTTTTTGTAATTTTTGCATAGTAAAATAAAATTTGAATGAAATATATACTCACTGTGATTGACGCGAGTTTATGAAAAGGAATTACTATTTGAGCGATCGAGTAAGTAAATATATGAGACCGATGGAAGAATGGTGGGGAAAAAGTGGAATAGGTTGATTTCGGAGGAATGAAAGGAAAAAAAATCTGATAAGGAAGTTGTGGTGTCGAAATTATTAAAGGAGAAGAAAGGTGTATGATTCTTTTTATATTTAAGATGGGGTTAGTGAACGATGAGAACATGTTTAGACTAAGTAAGGGAATCCCACCACTTCTGAAAACTGGCTTCCATTACTATTCCAAAACACTATATCTCTGAAACTAGTCTTCAAACCATCCCTGCTCCAACACTCACTCACCTCTTTTCTCTCCCAACTTATATTGTTGCCTATAAATAAAGTCAATGATTAAAAATTAATCCTAACAACCACCGAAATGTTTAAGCTCATACTTTCTTTAACTTTTAATTTCTTTTATTTTTCTTTCAAAAGATATAGGAATAGAAAGTGCCACTATCAACTTTTCTCTCTCAATATTCACCATCTCGATCACACTTTCTCATCAATCCGAATCTCTTTTTCTTTCCGCAATTTATCTAGTAGCAACACAGTCCTATTACTTTTTCGCACGGTTGACATAAAAGGAATCCTATTTTCGGAACCTACACTTCTGTTTTGCAATTTTCGTGTCAACTTCAATGTTAATATTTTCAAATGTACCGTGTAAGTATATAGAAAACCTTTGGTTTTTTAACCCAAATGGTAAAAATTTTCCAACAAAATACTAAAATTGATAGATTTTTAAAAATTTATCCATATTGATAATTTTTGTGGCAGGCCTTTAGATTTGCAAAAATAAAATTATGTCAAACGATTTTGATAGAGAGAACAATTTATGTTTAACTTAAACAACTTGATTAATATATTAATCAAAATTTGTTTTTTTCTAATTTTAAATTAAGTTATGTCATACTAGCATAACTTTAATTGTTTTTATACTGAGCTGAAGTCGTATACCTTTTACAAGACTTCTGCATTATTTACAAAAAAATGAGTTTGATATTTTAGTATAAATTTTATATGAAAATATTAATTGTGAAATTAAAAATTAATATTGTACAATTGGAAAATAAATAAGACTATTAGGTAATTTTTTAGAAATTATAGCAAAAACAAATATATTAAAAGTGTAGAAATTAGTAACTAAATCATGAAAAATTGGAAAAAATTGAACTTATAAATTTGACTGCCAAACAAAGAAAGAGGGGAACTTAATAATGCAAATTGCAATTAAAAATTAAATTACAATATGAATATTGTTACATCACATAAAAGTAATTTGTTTATTAGAGGAAGTATTACAAGGTGGTCTTCTTGTTTGTTTTCTAGGTCTTTACAGAGAGTAATGGACAAAAAGAGGTGGAGATGAACATCAATGTTGTTGAAGGTCGAACTGAGTCGACTAACCAACATTAAATTGTTGACCATAATAAAAAAACTCAACATACTAATATAAGAAAGTTGTGGTTGGGCTTAGTCACGCTACTGTGACGTATCGTATTATTAGAAACAATGACAAATTTTAGATAAATAAAATTACATCATAAAAAAAGTAAAGTGAACTAACATGATCGTTGGATATTAGTGTTAGGGAGATTTTTCTCGAATAATATAGTTAATATATCATTATATGTATGATGTCATATCACATAAATTACCCTAAATATATGAAATGAGATGATGATGTCAATTAGTCTACATTACTATCCACCTTTGATAATACTTTAACTAATATTTATTTATTCTACCCTTCATATATATTTTCTTTTATAGCTTATCTAAGTTTAATGAGTTTGATGAATACTTTGTTAGAATCCAAATTATCTTTGATGAGATTCAACGAAGACAAAATAAATGAGAGAAATTATTGTCATACGAAGTAACGTCATTTCTGTTGTAAGAAGTCTACAAAAATTATAAATATTTTCCTTATTACAAAAAAATAAATGTTGTTAAGATTAGAAGTAAGTCTTATTTTATTAAGAACATTTTTGGTTTTGGATAAATTTTTATGGTACATGTTGCAAGTGATATGTTTAGTTTTACTTTGGTGTGTCTAGCTATTGTGGGATTTAAATGGCAATATATATGTAATTTTACGTCAATATTTATTCCTTTCACATTCTAAGGGAAAAAAAAATTCTCAGTATCAACTGTGTATAGTGTGATAGATGATTAGATGTTGTCAATTTCTTTGAAAATCAAGCCATTTGTCTATTGCTTAATCATGAATTGTCTCTCTTTGATGTAACACGATGCCGATCAGAAAAATGAAGAGTGGAGATGGAAATGGAGAGACTTGGACGAATGAGAACCATACTCTATTCATATTATGCTGTGTTTTGTTTCTTGGAGATTACTGTTATTGCTGAACAAAAATGGCGGTCTGTTTGTGTTTAGATATGTTGCTGGTTGAAGAACGTCATCGAGGGATTGCTCCAGAGGATACCTTCGCCAACTCTCAAACTAAATTATAGGTTGATAATGGATTACATTATATAACATCACTGATTATAATTATGTTATATAATATAATAACATAATTATAAAGAAATATTTAATATATTGTTTCATATATATTTAAAGTTTACTTTTTTTTTATATATTTTCTACTGTCTCAGATTCACCCAATTACTGTGTGGCAATTTTTGTTTATTATTACTGAGTGTAAAAGTGAAGCAAAGGTAATGAATTGACAGAATGGCACATGTGAGATGGATGACAAGTGGAGTAAAAGGACCTAACCCTATTCACAAAATCCATGTCGGCACACAAACATGTCTCTATCTATAGGGTCACAATTTCCACTTCACCAAGACCAGAGGTTGAGGCAAGGGCATGTGTGCATGTTCATTGCTTATTCGAAAGGACACCACAATCCGCAGTGTAGGATCCGTGGCACACCTCCTCCAAACCATCAAAAATATCTTTTCATTTTGCCATTTCCCTGTTTCTTAATCACTTTTCATAATATAGTATAACTACCTCTACCTTTATCTCAATCGACAGTGACCAGGTATGTTTGATTTTTTGGAAAAGAAACCAGACCTTTTGGTTGGTCACAAACATGGCTGCAATTGGTTATTCACGTTTCCTCGGGAAAATAAATAATAATCCCCACAGGCATAACCCTCCAAAGGGTACGTAGCAACTGCCCCCAAGATAAACATTGATATTTAAGTCAGAAAACATATATATTATGAGTAAAATGTAAAGTATAAATGGACTCTTAAAACTATTAATTAATTTAAAAAATGGTTTAGAGACTATTTTTGACATAATTTCCAATTAGTTGAAACTTGCAAGTTTGAAAGTTTATGCGTTCACAGACACACCAAGTCACCACTTATCTATTGATGATAAATAAAATAGTTAGTAAGCAAATAATGAAATTTGCAACGGGGACAGGGAATCTATGAGGTGGTAATAAATCAACGCTACAAAGAATTATATATGTTTGGTTTGGTGTATTGAATTTGATCCCAAAGCCACATATATCAGACCCTATTTATTATATGTAATGATTAATGAGATGAGAACTGGGTCGATACAATGAGTGATAACTACCCGAATATATATACTCACGCACACTTATTCAAGTGAAGCGACACAACTATGACTATAGTTATGCATTAATGAATCTGTGTACGATGGAGAGGGCAAGTGGTTCTCTTGTGAATCACAACAAAAGGCCCTTCGAGACTATGCATAACGACTTGTGTATTTCTGTATTTAGAAGTAGAATGTTACTTAAATACATGAAGTATGTGGTGTCCATCTACATGGTAAGTGAATAGATACAAATTTATTAGATATTTCACCCCTCATAAAAAAAATTGCAAGAACATAAAGAAGTTAAGTAGGAAAAAATAAACTAAGAATACATAAAAAAAATATGTGATTTAATTGAAATTCACACTACATTCACAATTAGAAATTTATTAAAAAGAATATAAAATTACAATAAAAAGTTTATCTTACTGATGAACTTTTTATTTATAAGATTCTATTTATATAATTAAACTTATCTGACTAACTTATAAAAGATGTCTCATGTAAAATCATGTACATAGTAATCTAGTTAGGAATTGAAAATGTTAACTACAAAAATCAAATTAATGTAGCAAATAATATAGTCAAAAGCTTTACTCAACATAAATAAGTCTTGTATCACCATGTGCTCTAACCAGATGTAAATAAATTATCTACCAAACTTAGATGCTTTAGTGTTTCTAGACAGTATATGAACCTTTAGACATAAATTTTATTGAACCAAATTTTCACAAATCTCTATTTTGGTTCAGCACAAATCTTGTGAGTAATAAAACACTCATTACCTCTAATCCCAAATTTAATCACCTATCAACTAAATTAGATCTAAATAGAAAGAACTTTTCATTAGTTAAAGATTTCATAATCATATTAAAAGGATTGTGATGCATTGAGACCTTTACTACTCTACAGGTCCTCTGACCATTTTCATTCTTACAATAAGAATAATAAAAAAAATTAAAGGTTTATAAAAGAAATAAGTAATAGAATACAAATAATGAACAAAAGAAACTATTAGAATTCTATAATGAGAAGACTATCAATACTACTTTAATCTCAAATTTATTTTTCGTGATTGTTCATTATTTAAATATTTATTCCTTTTAAATAAATTGATTTAAGTTATGTTGTATTCAATCTTTCCTTACCTCTTACATAAATTAGTTTATTACTTTCTTTGAAGTTTTTAAGATTTTGTGTTCGATGAAGAAGAAAGAAGTGGGACTAAAAGAGAAACAAATGTAAACAAAATTGAAAAAAGAAAAACAGATTTAGTTAAAAATAAATGAGTAGAAAGAACATTTATTATCATTAATTTATTTATTATTATATTATTAGTTATTATAATGCAAAAAATAGGTTTATTATATATTAGAAACCGTGATCCATTATAATCAGAAAGAAATTCTTCAACCTTGTTTATTTTAACAACATCAAAATCAATTTTAGAACACATATAATTAATTACTAGCTCCCTTATTCGATTATAAAGACTTTTGTTTACAGGTTCAAAATTTTAAGAGTAAGTAATATTTATATATTCACTCACTGTTATCTCATATTCTATTAATATTATAATATTTGAACAACTAATAAAATTTTACATCTAACAATTATTATTTTATCTTTCATCTTTCTTTTTATTTTATAAATATAAAAATTTATTTTTATATTACTTTAAGAGTGGATTGAAAAATAATTAATAAATTTATCAAAATTTCATTTCTGTTCTCAACAGATCTATCAAATCATTGTCTAACCATTATTCTTGTTCTTTTCTCAGTTTTTTTCTTCTGATAAAGGGACTCTTAATGTTTCAATGCCATTAACAGAATTATTAACTTTTTTTAGTTTGTCTTCTTTAAAAAAAGAAAGTTTGAGTCAAATGTCACATACTTTTATTATAAATAAAAAATTAGAAAGAAAGGAACTTAATCTCCTGAAGACTTTTCCTTTGAAAGTAAATTCTCTGATTGAATTGAATTAGTAAGGAGAATTTCTTTTAGTAGTACACTGAACATATATTAACAAAATTGGTAAGATCTAAATATTAAGTTAAAAAAATTAAGTTCATTGATTCCATCATCATCATCTCTCTATTTATTTCTTTCTCTATCTACATTTCTATATGTATCGATCTATGTACTATCTCTATATATAAATATATATAAAAGAGACTATATATAAATATTATATATATATAAGAGAAGTTAGATTCTCCCTATACAAAATTTATAAAAGTATTACATATCAATATTTATTTCCTTTTTCTTTCAAGACATTTAAGAATAGAAAGATATATTTTTATTCCTATAAAAAAATATTGTCATATACAGCAAAATCATCTACTATTTATTTCAAATGCTTATAATTGGTGAACATCCTAAATAAAGTACTCAAATATTATTGTGACAGTTACTTAAAAAATTATACATAAAGGATTAAGGATAATTATACCCTAATCCTCTTACTCAGACTATAAGATTAAGTATATACTTTTAGTTTAAATAGCTTGAAGAAAAGTGATATGTGATGCATGTAATAAGTAAAAGTGAATGATATTTTTATTTTTGTTGAAATATTTAAATTAATTTTTAATTTTTTATAAAACCTTGTGTCTATATGTGTAAGATTTTTAAAATGAAGTAGAAGTAAAGTATTTTAAATTTTAATTTATTTAAAAGTTATAATAAGTTTTTTCAGTTTTAATTTTCTAATATATAAGTTGAATAACACAGTAGGAGAGTTTGGGATGACCAAAGAATGGGCCTCTTGCAGCACCTCAATGATTATGAGGCCTTAAAAAACAATGATTTCACTTTCTAGAATTAATACCAATCAATGTGGTCCTTTTGTCATACCCACCACCCATAATTCAGCCGCAGACACTTTTCCAATTCCTTCATGTGCATTGTTGGTGCTTCTCCCCTTGCTCTCAATTTCAAATTCTTTCACTCACTTTTCTTCATTAATCATCCTTTGATGGAAGACAAAAATAGACCCATTAAAATAATATATGTGAATAAAAAAATAGAGAAAATAGTTATAAATAAAATTAATACTGATAGAAATGGTCTCTTTTATATATCACCTTATTAAACAAATTCATTTATTTTTATTATCCTTATTTTTATTTTCACCCCTCCAAGTAAACGTACCATAAAAGGTAGACCTTTATCTCTTTAAAAAAATATTAATATTATTTTAATGTAAGAAAATCTTTTCAAAGTTATTTTTTAGATATATAACTAATTATAGTTTTTTAATATGAATTCTATGAATTAAAATACGATATCAATATTAATTAATTAATATTTCAAAATCAATATGAGCATTAAAAACATTATTTCATATATCTACCTAAAAGAAAACGTTATTTCATCTATTTACTCAAAAAATCAATATTTGGTATTTAATTAGTTATTGGTGACTAGAGAAAAACTCAATTAGTTTGGTGTGCAGTTATTTTTAATGTTTAAAACAATTATTGAAGTTAACTAAAAAAATATATTTTGTACAATTATTTTGAGATCGAGCTGTTTATGAGTTAGAAGGCTACTCTTTTATATGAATTTAAAATATAATAGTATTGTAATTATAATGTTTGCGAAGTGGCATACGGGTAAAAAACATAGGAGAACAAAAAATTGGACATGACTTTTACGGGGATTTCTTTTCACACCTCATATCTTTTTGTGCACCTCAAAAATATGAATATCTTTCCTTTGTCTTTTTGGTCTAATGTTTTTTTTTTTAATTTATAAACTTTTTAGACTGAGTATTTGAAAATATTTTTATTATATTCTAGATTCACAATAAAAAAGTTTTTAAATTATGAAATCTGAATTTTTTTTTTATAAATTACATAATTCATAAGTCATTTTTTATATGAAAAACTTTTAGATTATACAATTTTAAAGTTAATTTTTATATAAAAAAAAACTTTTAAATTCTTTAATTCAAAAATATATTTTAAATTACTCTGAATTTTTTTTTACATATAATACATTTTTAAATTGTGAAATACAATAATCATTGACGGATTATATAATTTAAAAGTTATTATTGAGAAAAAAAGAGCTTTCATCAATATACAAGATATTAAAAAAATTATGGTAATGATTAAGAGTATTTTTATAGTTTTATACTTCATAGAAATGCATGAAATAAAGTATGAAAGAATAAATACCTAAGTAGTTATAATTTTATTTATTTTTGACTGTTAAAAAAAATTACCAAAAGAAAGAGAGAGAAATAATATGGAATACATTCTTACCATTGTTGATATTAAAATCAGTTGTTAGTTTATATTAAAATCGATTGAAATATAACATGTATCAAAATAGTAATTTATGCATCTCTTCGGGAAAAGAAATGTATTTTATTTTTTAAGCTAATAAATTATAACCTTTATATGAAGTATATTTTAAAATAGTAATGATAAAAAATAACTATTTGCTCTGAAGGATAAAAAAATTAATTACGTTATTTTTTATTGAACCAGGTTTTGTTATGGAGTCTTTGACCATAAGTTACATCTTTGGGTGAACTTTGTTTCCATTATTTTTATGATTTTAGATTTTCCTGTATAATAATGCAATAGCAGATAAAGTTTATCAAATGCCATTTAGTATATGTCAACTAGCTCTAACATTATTTTTATTCAAACACATCAGAGTTTAAGATTTAGGGATCAAGTATTTATTGGACGATAATTAATTTAATACCTAATTCACTATATTTTTATGGATTTTTTTATTATTATTCGTACACAAGTTTAAAGCGAACATCTTAGGTGAAAAGATTAAATCTTATATTAATCTTTTGAATTGTATAGCTATGAATTACATATTTATAATTTAAGAACCTAATTATTATGAGGTGAAACATTCCTAATCATTAACCAAATTTAATTTTACTAATCACGTAAATATGTCTAATCATCGACATAACTAATACTTTATAGTAGAAACTAATAAATTTTATACATTAATAAATTTATCTTGTAAACACAATGTTAAAACTAAAATATAGTTATTGCTACTTTCTATGAATAAAAAACAGTTTACACAAAAAGAAATTTTTTCTCAATAGAAAGACACAAATATTTAAATTATAATAATCATATAAATGTTATTATACATTTAATTAACTTACATAATTACTTAAGTCTTTTATCGGACATACATACTATTTTACTATTATTCTTTATGATTCTCCTCATATTTTTATTTTCGGTCGGTCCTTATAAATATTATAATGTTTAAGTCAGTTATTAGTTTAAATATATTGTAATATTATGAAATTGAAATTTCATTACTTTATATGTTTGGAGTTGTTATCTTATTTAAATTTTCTCACTTGATCTTTTTATTTCGTGAGATAAAGGCCTAAATTTTTGTGAGCACTTATTATTTCTCCAACTATGGTTTTGGCGAGTAATTCATTTTAGAAATAACATAGTATTGATAAACTAATATATATTATTATGTACAATATGACTGACCAACATGAATAATATAAAACGTGATTACACTAACCAAAATGAACTAATAATTTAATAATACTCAATAAATTAATTTAGAATATAATAGTAGAATAAATATAGACATATATTATCTTACTTGTAGAACAAATTAATCTCTCAATTGTACCTACCAATAAAAAAATGAGATAAAAATAAATAAAAGTGTGATCGTATGAAAAAAATAACTAATTTATTATGCTTATCGACATTTAAAACATTTTCTCATAAAAGATGTTTTGAATATGAAATTCAAGTTTAACTAACTGGTTGGATGGTGGAGGGTGGTTGTTTGTTGATTTAATTTAATTTTTATTTAGATTTGTTTGAGTGTTAATGGGGCAATTATGAGAAACAATAAGAGAAAAAAGCTATCTCTTATTATTAAGAAAATAATATCACGTCGATTCTCTCATCAATATAGAATATAAAATCCAAATCTACAATAATTAAATATTGTTGTAGAATATCATTTAATCAATTATATATATATATATATATATATATCAAAACAAAAATCTAGAATTTAAAACACAACTTTTTAATGAAAAACCAATTCGAAAAACACAATTTACTCGTACTTAACAATTTCTTTAGTTTTTTTTCAATTTTTTATTTTTAAAAAATATATTCTAAAATGTATTATTTATGTGTATGAAAATAATTTTTTTTCATTTATTTAAACCAGTAAAGAAAAAGATATAAAAAATTATAAATTTTGAAAAAAATCAACAAAAAATCGAACTCTATGTTTCATACCTTTTTTGGCATAAAATTAGTTAGAAATCATTTTATCAATATATCTCTTACGAAATAAAAAATGACAAAAAAAAAAAGCTAATCTTGTCGATCTCAATCCAATTTGAATTTGTTGGTTTCTTAGAAATAGAATTATTGCTTCATTTCAATAATTAGTGTTTATTTTCTGTTTATAGTGACCTAGCATAGCAGCATGATTTTGAGAAAAGGAAAAAAAGTGATGGGGTAGATTGATTTATTCATCTTAGTTTGTATGTATATATGTCCGCAATGATTATGAGCAATGAGTAGTGAGGAGATTCCCTTTTCTCTTTCCTTATCACTGCTCATTTCTGGTGTTGTCAATTCTGCATCCATTGCTAGCTTAAATCAAACATGCTATTTACAGTAAAATCTATCTTCCAGAAAAATCATTCCAACCCTACCGCTTTATTGTTTAATGTTTTAATTTAATCTTCTAAAATATCAAATCAATTATTGAGATAGACAGAGAAAAATACATGTTTAATCTATAGAGTACAGTGTTCGATTAAAAAATAAATAAAATTCAATGAAATTTTTTTATTTATACTTTTTAGATTTTTTTAATTGAACATTATACCTCGAATTTCGTATTAAAATAAGAAAACTGAGTGAAATGGTTTATTATATTAACATAATATTATATATTTAAAGTTAGTTAATAACTTATAGATGCAGATAGATAAGTCAGTGTATTTATATTTACTAAAACATTGTAAATAATTTGTATTGTAATCTTTTATTATAAAATTGTTAAATTATTTACAAGTAAAAGCCAAAATTAAAATTTCCAATACAGTAAGAATCATTGTAAAAAAATTAGAGATGTTTATCAATTTGACGTTTTTTTTCATCGGAAAATGTTTACAATTTTAAAGTAAAAAAAAAAAAAAAAAAAAAAAACATCTGAACCACAAAGCATTAGCTTTGTTTTATTTGGATTTTATATTAAACTAAAACCAAATTAAACTTTAATTCATTTTTATGTTTGATTTTGGTGACTATTTAATGAGAAATCAGATTAAACTCAACAACATCAACACTCCTATCATGAAGTATGAACAAAAAGGTACATAACAAAATCTTTAATAATTACAAAAAAAAATTAGTTTTATAACTTTTTTAGACCAGAATTTGAATATTTATAGTGGGGTATTTAATAAAGTGGAGTTTTGAAGCTGTAATAGTTGAGTTAAGGATTTCATTGAAGGAAGAACTAATGTTTAGAATACATGAACAAAAATTAAATAAAGGTTCATTTATTTTGATGATCAATGAGTAAAGAATAAATTTGATTTTATAATTTCTGTGTGTTAGAATTTGAATATTTATGGTTGGATATTTAATGAGGTAGAGTGCTGAAACTTTATTTTATTGAGAAAAAAATTAATGTTAATGATGCATGAAAAAAAAATAGTGAAATCCCTATGTTTTGATAATCATACAAGTAAATAAATTTAAGACTTGAGTTTTATAAGATATTTTTATTGAAATATACTAATATGACGTAAAAAAAATTAAGACACGTTGGATCATAAGAATAAAATAATATATTTCTATCTTATAAATATATGTTTTTTTCCACTATCAAATAAAACATTAATTACAGTGTGAGATTTACAAAACCAAGTTGAAACAAAAGTTGTAATAAAAATAGGATAAAAATAATATGTAATATGGTACACAGAGTAAACTAAAACTTTATATAATGACTTTGGCAATATAAATGAATTAATAAAGAGTATTAAAGTGGAGATGATTGAACCTACTACTAGTGATATGAAATTTTGATTATATCCACACTAAGTTTCTAAAGTAAAAGATGCAATGGTCATAACATAATTATTATGTAGGGGTCGTCGTGATTCACATAAAATAAGAAAATATTAAGTTGGTACTTCATATATTTGGTATTTATATATTTAGTATCATTACTAGCTAATTACATTGATAATAACTTATTTAAAATGTACTTAAATATTATTTTAAAATATTTGGACAAGTAGATGTACACAACTAATAATATTGATTATAACTTATTTACAATATAATTAAATATTATTGATATTTGGATATAATTATATACACAATTTCTCTAAATTTAAAATTTGAAATTGTTAAAGCATGAAAACTTTAGTCCCGTATTAATGAAGACGAATAAATTTTAATAAGTTTTGAAAAATTATTGTAACATGATTGACATAAATTATTGAAATATGATTGACATAAAACATTTCAAAATGATATGACCTTTAGGGTGTTATTAATTTTGCTTTTTTATAATTATATTTCAAATAGTATCATCTTACAAAGTAAGCAAAAAAATACAACCTTTATATTTTAGATGTCATATTGAATAAGATATATCACTTGTTTTTTTTATTATCTTGTTCAAATTTCAAGTCATTACTTGAAATATATACACCATTGTTTGAGTTTGAGTGTCCAAACTGAAGATAGTGGGTGATGCATGTAATCACAACTTTCAACTTATTATTTGATTTTACATCGTATTAATTTATTTGGTTGGTTATAATTTTTTTTTTCAAAGTTGTGTAAAAGTAAATTAACAAACCTTCTAGTCGATTCTGTTTGAATAATTGAAACTTGATCTGCTTTGATTGAAATCAATTACATTCAAAATCAATCAGAATGTTATTATTTATACATTTTGTTGAAATGACATTTTATTTTTCAAAATTGAACCAATCTGCGTTGAGAACACTCATAGAATAGAGACTAGTGTCCACCATGAGTGGGCTCGCCTAATCCGTTTAAGAAAAGTATGGGCCATGGGCCGTCCTAGAAAGCTTTGGGCTTTTGAAGGAATGGTTTGGGCTTTTGAGTAAGGTCCAGCATAACGTTGTTCGGCTGTGTTTGGGTGTTTGGAGTTTGAGATGAAAGAAGAAGGGAGCGTTTGAGGGCTGTGAAAGATCGTGAGTGTGTCACGTCACTTCGCGAGGCATTTGATTTGATTAGATTAATGTCTCCGTCTGAGGTGGGATACCTGATTCCGGTGAATCAAAGTTTAGAGGAAGAAGAAGGTTCAGTTCCGAAGTTAGCCATATCTGATGGCACAAACGTTATTGGGCGGAACAACATTCCTGTTCTGGACAAGAGGCTTAGCCGCAAGCACCTCACTCTAACTGCTTCTCGCGATGGCTCCGCTAATTTGCTCGTCGTATTAACCTTTGCGACTCACTACTTCTTCACTTTCTTACTTTTTTTTTTTTTTTTTTTTTTTTTTTTTTTTTGAATTCGTGATTTCCTCTCGCTTTGTTAATGTTAGGAGGGGACGAACCCAATCGTTCTTAATTCCGGGAATAAGAGAAGGAAGCTGAATCCTAAAGAAGAAGCTACCATATGTAATGGTGATGTAATCGAGCTCATTCCCGGTCACCATGTTTTTAAATATCAGGTGTTGGGGGGTGACAGAAAATCTTCTAGTGGTGGAAACAATGAAGCTCAATCATCGTTCAGAAATAAAGCTTCAGGGGTATTCAACTGCTTACACGCTCCTACATTTTACATTTGTGTTCGTGTCATAATCATCTGAATGTGCATGCATTAAGCTAATTCTGATCGTTTTTTTTTTTTTTTTTTTTTTTTTTTTTTTTTTTTTTTTTTTTTTTTTTTTTTGTAAAATGAATTGTTGTGTTGGGTGTAAACTCTGCAGGATAACGTTGAAACATGGAGCCAGAAACAAGGTAGGAATGCAGACGCAAGGAAGTCTGTGCATTCACAGTCGGGTGAAGACAGTAGTGTGGAGGCCATTCGTAATTTCCATGTCCCTAATGACCAAATACCTTCGACTTTTCGACTTTTGCGTGTGCAAGGGTTACCACCATGGGCAAATACTTCTTGTGTTTCTATAGGTGATGTCATTCAGGTTAGTAGGAATAACTGTATTCTCAGATTTTAACTTGTTCTTGCATTGCCCTCTTGAGTGGTGATTTTGAACTATAGAGCAACTGTTTTTGTGCTTCATGTTAGCACTTGATTGAATGTTTTCATTTTTCAACTATGGTTGAGAATAAATGTGCAATGCTACAAAGTTGAAAAGAAATATTTTCTGCTTCAATAATTGGATGAATTTAATAATTGTGCAGAAAACACAATTCGACCTGCACAACACAAGTATTTTAACTAGAAAATAATGGAACTCCTCATTGATTTTATTTTAATGCTTATCACTGATAGGGGGATATTCTAGTTGCTATTCTGTCAAACTACATGGTAGACATTGACTGGTTGATTCCCGGTGAGTTTTTTGTTATGATTTTCGAATTCCTCCTTGCTTTTGCCTCTCTACTCCCCCTAATTTTACCTGTTTGAAGCCTGACAATCATTTTTGTCCTTGAGACTACTGAGATTCTGTACTAATTTAAAAATATTCTGACATTAATAATTCCTTTTCATATATTCAAATTGCTGGGAAAATTTGTTATTTTGCGATGTCAATTTTTTTTATCTGCTCCTCTTGCTCCCACTGAAATAGTGCACGCTTTATCTTTCTTATAGAGTATTACATTACATTGCTTTGCATATTTACATATCCGAAACGAGCTATTTCTCTATTATGCACAATCATAGGCTGCTGGCATGTCTTGTATTCTGAAATTTGTGCTTACGTGAACAATTTTGATTGAGTTTCTCAAATTGTTGATCTCATTCTATTTCCTCCCTTTCAATATTTTCCTGAGGTAGCATGTCCTGCACTTTCAAAAGTGCCCCATGTGCTAGTCATTCACGGAGAAAGTGATGGCAGGGTGGATTGCATAAAGGTTTGTCTCAGATCAATATATTTGGTTAGTTATTTGCAAGATTGATTACGTAAAAATGGTTGAAAGATATTGACTTGCTATGCTACTTCTCTGATTGTTAGAGAAGCAAACCCGCAAAGTGGATTCTGCACAAACCATCATTGCCAATTTCATTTGGGACACACCACTCAAAGGCCATGCTGCTTATATATCCTCAAGGAGTGAGAGTCATCGTGCACACAGCGAACTTAATTTATGTGGATTGGAACAATAAAAGCCAAGGTTTGTGGATGCAAGATTTTCCATGGAAAGATAAAAATAGTCCAAACAAGGGATCTGGATTTGAAAGTGACCTGGTTGAATATCTCAGTATGCTGAAGGTAATACACAGTTTTCATTTATATAGCTAGAAACGAATAAACAATCTCAAGTTGATGAGATAAAACTAGTGCTGAATAGTTCTTGAAAAGCCTAGTTGAAGTAACCTGTCCCAAATTACTAGACAGTTGGATTATTGTAGAAAACTTGTTAAAAGCTTAACAAGTTATTATAAAAACTTGTTGCTAGTCCAAGTACTTATACGGCCCATGAAAGCTAAATAGTTTCAAACAGATGTTGATATTATTATTAGTGTTACTACTATAATTGTCCATATCAGGCACTTTTTATAGGCACTATACATATTACGCATAACATTATTTATTTGGTGGTTCAGTGGCCGGAGTTCTCAGTTAAACTTCCATCGCTTGGAAGCGTCAGTATATGTCCATCTTTCTTCAGGAAGTTTGATTACAGTGATGCAAGGGTATTTTTCCACTTATTGTTATTAAATCATGTCCTTTTTTATTGAAATGTTGTAAAATTTGACACATTGTCAGATATACTGTACATCAGGATACATAATGCTGTTTGCATTATATTCAGGTTAGATTAATCGCATCTGTACCTGGATATCATTCTGGTACTGGTTTGAAAAAGTGGGGCCATATGAAGCTGCGTTCTCTTCTCCAGGAGTGTACTTTTGATGAAGAGTTTAAGAAATCTCCACTTGTTTATCAGGTACAGTTTGGCTCTAGGCTAGGTTGCATTATACTCTCGTTTTGGCGCAGTTGGTTCATGTTAATCTTATAACTCCAGTATTAAATGAAAAAGTTAATGTTAAAGTATTTCACTAGTTATATTTTCTCTCATTTCAACTTAAGTTTTGACTAGAATGTATCACTTCGAGACAGATTTTAGATAATTGCAAAATCTATCATTATCATTTTCTATTTTGTTGATGATCTTGGCTTATATCTACTGCAGTTCTCCTCCCTTGGCTCTTTGGATGAAAAATGGATGACTGAGCTAGCAACGTCAATGTCAGCAGGCCTCTCTGAAGACAAAACACCCCTTGGTATGGGGGAGCCCCAAATCATATGGCCTACTGTAGAGGATGTCAGATGCTCATTAGAGGTAAAGCTTTTAGATGTTGGGGATGTATTTTTTACTTTATGAGATAAAAAAGGAAAACAGCCTTTGATTTGCATTTCATGTTCAACTTAAACGTTATTTTGGAGCATAATCAAATATCTGTTGATATGGCACGTGTCTGGTCTATTTTTATCAGGTCAACGACCATTTTTAATTTTCCGATACATGCTTAACCATTCTCTCTTATACTGTTGAAAATAAGTCTGGGTCATTTCTATCTTTGTTTCACTTAGTAATGACAATAGGTATTGGGGAAGGTACCTATTACAAAGAACATAGGCTGGACGTTAATATGTAGAAGAGCAGTCGCACCTACCTTCGCCCGTTTAATTGCTGAATAGTTAAAGCATGGGCCCATTTACTCAGTTCAGTCGGTTCCTATGTATATAAGTAAAAAGACTGAAAATTTTAGTTTGGTTTTTTACATGAAAAGTGATAGAGAAGAGCTCAAAAGTTATCATTATTAGAAATTATGGTACTATATTGGAAATTGGCAATGTTTTCTAAATAATAGTCCCTCCGTTTTAATTTGTCGCATTTTTTAAATCTTTTTGTTTCTATTTAACTGTTATCTTTTAAGTTTAAGACTACATTAATTTCTCTTTTGTCGTTTATATCCTTATCCTTCACCTAATTTTTAACTAGTTTACATGTATGCATTTATTATGACGTAGAAATAAAAAGGGTAAAATGGAAAATCTTATAAATATTTTATTAAATTCAAGAAAAATTTATTGCATTTTTTTATTTCTCCAAAAGAACCTTGAATGACATTTGAAAAGGAATGGATGGAGTAGTAATTATTGTATATAAAAGGTCTATTAATATATATAAAAGGTATGGCATGAGTATGAACAGGGTGAATAACATAAAGCCCAGACCCTTGTTGATATCTTACTGATGTACTTGAGTTGTTGGGTTCTTAGAACAATGTTTTTTCTATTCTACTTTAATTAGTGGTTATTGTTGAACCGAACATGGAACCGAACCCTCATCACCAGGTCAAACAGAATTTAACACTTATAACTGATTTAAATATTACAACTCTCTCTGGGCTATCAAAGGAGTTCATTGCCAAGAATGATTATTTAAATTTATAATATGACTACTCTCTAGTTCTTATATTCTGTCATGCTTGTTAGTGTCAGCTTTTTGTTTCATCTTATTTCGTTTTTCACGTAGGTCTGTTTCGTAATTGAATTTCTAAGTGCAACTTTGTAGACAACTTTTGCCTTCTATTTGTTCTGTAGGGTTATGCGGCTGGAAGTGCAGTTCCAAGTCCTCTGAAGAATGTAGAGAAAGCATTTTTAAAGAAGTACTGGGCAAAATGGAAAGCAGACCTTACTGGTCGCTGGTAAGTGTATCTCGTTGTACAATGAATGCTACCCCTTTAGCTTAACAATTATTTTAAAATTTTAGCATTTAACGTGTTCATATTTTCTTGGAATTATACCAGTCATACAATATTTTTTGCAACCCATCGATTGAATTTGAATCAAGAAATTTGATCGTCTCTATGAGGAATTTTGCTTTGCTGTTTGTGGTATAATCTCTTACGGAAAATATTACTTAGCTCACCCTCCTCCCACCCCTTTCCTAACTAGTCGCTGGGAAAGGATTATCAACAGTTCATAATTGTCTTCTAGCCGCATTGGAGTTCGATTTATCTAAAGGCCCGTGGGCGAAAACTTGGCACTTGCCTTTGCTATGTTGAATATGCGTCACAAATTTTGATTGGAAATATATGCAAATTTTCCTCAAATTTTTATTAGGCATAAATGCTAGTTTGTCTCACCAATTATGTCTCTGAATGCTATGTTTCAGCCGTGCTATGCCGCATATAAAGACTTTCGTTCGTTATAATAATCAGAGTATTGCGTAAGAGCTCCGTCAGACCTATTATATGCACTTCAGCTTTTTATATTTGTTGAATTTTTTAGTCACGCACTGCACTGCTAAAGTCATGTTATAGATAATTAACTGTGGAAACACCCTCTTTCCAAATAGTTGGTGCTTGTTAACTTCGGCAAATCTTAGCAAAGCTGCCTGGGGAGCTCTCCAGAAGAATAACACTCAGTTGATGATCCGTTCATACGAGGTATGTCATGTTATCTGGCCGTTGGTGTTCGTATCTGACAGCTCAGAGCCAAGAATTGGCTAGCTCAGCCAAACCTTATCTAATAACATACAGGACTCTCAAGATGCCAAGAAGATTGTCTTTGGCATTTGCAGTCAAAATACATTTTATCTTCTTCTCCAGAGGTTGCACTAACAAATACTTATATTCATTTCCTTTTAGCTGGGAGTGCTATTTTTACCATCATCAATCAAACGACGAGGATCTGTATTTTCCTGTACTTCTAATGTTGCACTATCTGAGGTAGCGAAACTTTGCTCTTTGATGTTCTTTTCTTTATGCTTGACATGACTTAACTGCAAGTGGAGAGGGAGACTCATGCTAACAAACTAAGAACTGCAGGGTAAATGCACAGCCCAAGAATCTTCTGAAATGAAGAAAACAAAACTAGTAACCCTAACTGGGCAGAAAAGGGAGAGTTTTCATTCACCATCGGAAGTTATTATCCCTTTACCTTTGCCTTACCAGCTCCCTCCTCTGCCTTATTCTTCCCAAGGTTAATCACAGATGTTTCTCGCATGTTTAAGTGGTTTGTCTGTTGTCACGTGTAACTTATCCTCTAATTAATATCAATTCCCTCTGCAGATGTTCCCTGGTCTTGGGACCGGCAATATAAAGGTAAAGATGTCTACGGTCAAGTTTGGCCGCGGATGTGAGCATATTAACATTGATGCCATTCACAGTGTACATATCATTTGGACTCCTTGTAAATATAGTTTGTCATACTTTCGACAAAGGTGTTTCATTTTCATTCCATATGTTTTGTTTTCTTGTCAGCAATATATCAAATATTGAATGCTTCTTTTTTATTCAAGAGTTTTTTTTTTTTCAATTACTTTCCATTCAAAGGTATTGAAACCGCCTTTAGTAGATTGCAATGCATTAAGCTTAGATCGTAGTTCCTTTTAAGATCTTTTGTTATATACTATATGGATATTATTCTATATTTTTATTCTTTAAAATTTAATATACAATAATTTTCTAGTAAAGCATACGCCCAATTTCCTTTTATCCTTATACGATCTGTAAACTTTATTTGTATTTTATAATTGAATTTTATTTTCATCCAAATATTTTTTGAATTATTTTTTACATGGGTATAGTCATATTCTTCTTGACAAACATCTGATTTAATTTTTGTAATTTCTACACGAGCTCGCACCTCTTCCAGACGATTCTGAAATGTAAAATCACATGTTGGATGCCTTAATATGTATTTTAGTTAAATGCCGAGACACAACATGCTTGAAAACATCTTTACTCAAAATTTATGTACTTAGGTTGAACATTATACCTATCACAGATAGGTTATAAAGAAGATAGAAATTACTAATTAGAGGAGGCAGAGCATTTTATACTTCTATGGAAGTTCCACCGTACCAAACTACTCCCCCCTCGTCTCTTATAATTACTCAACTCAATAAAGGAACAAAGATCACCAAATTAGCATCCCGGTAATGCAATGCATGAAAGCAAATGGCAGGTATTTACTTTTAAATACCAGAGGGACAAAGGAATCCAAAAAATTTGAAACTGAAACATGGGTATCTGCAAACTTTTATATAAAGTGCTTACTTAGAGGATGATTATGCAAATCAGTATTTTAGATTTCCACCAAGTTTGCTCTTAAAATATAAAGAACCAAATAGCAGATATTAAATTTCAAAGCTGATGAAGTTGATATTAATGGATTACAAAGTTGTTGACAACAATAAAAATAAACCAAATTTATTTATCAGGCCAAGAGACCCATCCACAGCAAGTTCTGAAATTTGAAGACAACACCATCATAGCACTTAAAAACCACCACGAAGACGCAGGACAAGGTGAAGGGTGGACTCCTTCTGGATATTGTAGTCAGCGAGGGTCCTCCCATCCTCCAACTGCTTCCCGGCGAAGATGAGCCTCTGCTGGTCCGGGGGAATTCCCTCCTTGTCCTGAATTTTGGCCTTGACATTGTCAATGGTGTCAGAACTCTCAACCTCGAGAGTGATGGTCTTCCCAGTCAAGGTCTTCACAAAAATCTGCATGCCACCCCTGAGTCTGAGGACAAGGTGAAGGGTCGACTCCTTCTGGATGTTGTAGTCTGCAAGGGTGCGGCCATCCTCAAGCTGCTTCCCAGCAAAAATCAACCTCTGCTGGTCTGGGGGAATGCCCTCCTTGTCCTGAATCTTAGCCTTCACGTTGTCAATGGTGTCTGAGCTCTCCACCTCAAGGGTGATCGTCTTCCCAGTAAGGGTCTTCACGAATATCTGCATTCCTCCACGGAGACGGAGCACCAGATGGAGGGTCGACTCCTTCTGGATGTTGTAGTCAGCCAGGGTGCGACCATCCTCCAGCTGCTTCCCGGCGAAGATCAGACGCTGCTGGTCCGGTGGGATCCCTTCCTTGTCCTGAATTTTGGCCTTCACGTTGTCGATGGTGTCGGAACTCTCCACTTCGAGAGTTATGGTCTTACCAGTCAAAGTCTTAACGAAGATTTGCATCTGCACCGTCATATCCACCCAACAGATCAATCAAAATCCAAATCAAACCAATACACACACACGCACTAACATGTAATAATCTTAATTAGAATAATTAACCAAATTTAGGGTTCAACTCCTGATCAAAATTACGGTCCCCAAACACAAAAATCAAAAGAAAACAACACACACGCGCGCGCAGAAAAACTGAGAATCTTAATTTAAATATTTGACATTTCAAAATTGAAATTCGAAGCCTGGGCTGTCATGAACGTCCACAACGTTTCATTATCAGGTTTCACAGGCAGCAGTGAAAACCTAACAGATTTTTCAGATGCATAGAAACCTAACAGATTGAACTACAGATAGATGAGAAAAACTTTAGAAATAAAAAAAAAATGAGGGTTGAAGATTTAAGAGAAGGATACCTTGAAGGGTTTGAATGAATGGAAATGATTAAAATGAGATTGAATTGGTGATGGAAATGAAGGGGGGTTGGGGTGTGTTATATAGGATAAAAATGATCGAATTGGGTACGATAACAAAGAGAGTGTTACCTGTTTACCAATCAGATTGTGACGCGTGGAAGGAAGAGCGGAACAAGGAAGCTTCTAGAATGACGACGTTGGAATATAGAATCCATTGGTTGCATTGGCGGTCCTGTCACGGAGGCAATGCAATGTACCAAGACACCTCTTCCCTCTTCATTCATCTTTTTTATTTTCAAGGAAACTTCGTTTGCTAAAGTGAGAATTACAACACCAGGTTTTAATTTATTTTTTAGTTTTAATATGTCATATAACATTTCGTATCTATTCTCCTTCTAATACAAGGATTTTATGATATTATCATTAATAATATTATTTAAATTTCAACCTAAAAGTATTTATTATTCTAAAATATTTATTTAAAACAAGAATTATTTTTAATATTTTTTTTTATTTTAACATATAGAATCTTAAATTTATTATCATCTTAAGATTTATTATTTTTAGTATGACTTTCTGTAACGGAGATACTTTTAAATTTTTTTACTAAATTTTAATTTATTCCTTTCTTTCAAAAATGAAGAATCTGTTTGAATCCTTTAAAATAATCACGTTGAAAAAAATAAATTTGAAAACTATTTGAAGTTTTTTCATAAACGTTATTTTGTTATTTGAAAAACATAAAGTTAAAACCTCTAAAAAATTAATCGATTATTTAGATTGCAATAACTTTTTAATTTGTGACAAATATGTCAATTGTTTTACAGAAAAGCAAACGCAGTTGCTTTTGCTTTTCCACGTTTTATTTTTATTTTTTAAGTCAAATATTAATTTTATTTTCTTCTGCAGAAAAAAATTACTAGAATTTAATTTCTCTTACATGAGTTTCACATGATTAGTTTTACCTAAGAGTTGGCGGAGCTGAAAGAATTCGATTTCAAGTTTACTTGAACATGTCAGTGCAAATATTATATATATATATATATATATATATATATATATATATATATATATATATATATATATATAATTTAGACGTAGTATAGACGCTATTTATAGTGTTTTTCTAATGCAATTTTGATGTTTCAAAATTAGATTTTACAAATGTCTTTTATATATAATTTTAAAGTTAACTTTATCTGAATTAGTTAAATATAATGTATAAGGATAATTTAAAACGATCGAAAAAATTACAAGGGGTAAAACCTTCAAAATGAGATTTTTTTTTTTTTCCTTTTCTTCCTTCCTGGACTATTTTGTTTTCGGGGTAATAGATCTATGAAACTAAATTTTTAGATGGAGATTAACCAAGAGTGAGTTTTGTGCAGGTTCTCTAAAACACCACGTTATTTTAATTTGGTGTTAATAGGAGTTACTGGTTCAGTTTGTTACATTTTTAGTCTTTTGTTTCTTCCGCTCTGTTTCCTGTCTATCTGCTGTTAATTTCTTTATCAAGAGTATAATGGTCATTTTTCTGAATGAGGTGCAGGAAGAAAGTATGCAGCAGAAAGAATATGTGTAACATATGTTGCATTCCCTCAAATTTGCATTGGTGGGAAATGCGCAAAACCTAGTACTGTTGCACATGGTCCATTCATTTGTTCATTTGCTTCTCTTTTCCCCTAAACTTTATGTGTGGCCTCAGAACAACCTCTATGAAAACCAAAAACAAAGTTGTGTTTGGCTCTTTGCATCCTGGCCAGTGGGCTACTACATAATCTATAGCACTATGGTTCATATCCATCATTAGACCTAAAGCTTTTCCACTACTATCTATCATCATTAGAAAACAAATGCTACCCAAGCTTAAATTATATGCATAATACCCATATTATGATTATGTAGCCCTCCAACTTACTATGTTCCTTATACGTTTATATGAGGATACAAATATGCTTGCCTACCAGTGTCCCCCACTCGTGACTAATCTCATGTTTAAACCCATAACCCCACTCATAATCTATTTTTGCTTATATTTTTTTCACACTTTTGGACAAAGACACGTGAAATTTGCTTTTGAATTTTATTTGTTATCTAGATCCGAAATTTTAATGTGTTAAACTAAATACCTCAATTACATTAATTCCAACATTCTTAAATATAAATTTTATTTTTCATTCTCTAGGTTCTATATAATCGTTATATAATCGCAATTCACGTACTTTTTTATATTTTATTTCTTTTGGTGTTAAATTTCTATAATCTATGTTGCTGACAGTGGTATTTTGCTTGATTATGATAACTAGTACTTTTTTTTTACCACTTTTTACACGTGTCATGTGCAACTTGTTATTCCATAATTAAAGAACAAATTGATTTTTCTATTTTCGTATATAACACCAAGTTGTTTTGAATTATTACTCTACAATATAAATTTTCTATCGTGACAACTTATTTAGTATCTGTATCGGTATGGGCGACCATTATGCGGGATAAATAGAGTAGTAAACGTCCATCCTCGTATAGAGGTAGTCTAATGTGACTATATCAAATGACAGCTCAGCCGACAAACACTGACAGTAGTAATTAGCAAAAGGCTGTTACAATGAGAAACCTTGATCGATTACAACTAGTCCGTACAGGTTTTGACCTCTATAAATACCAAGGTCCAAAGCCATACATGTATGATTCGATTCCTTAATTAATAGTTTCGATATCCGGATACTGACTTTAGCATCGGAGCGCCTTTTTACAGGAGTCCTCCCTCTCCCATAGGAGCCCCCGGATAGAGACATAACCGACATCTAATTCCCAGACAACAAGAACATAAATAGGATCAAAGACAACAGACCTCCCAACCTATGTAAAAATAATATCATTTTCGATACATGTGTTGAGCATATAATAGAGTGTTACTTTTTTAAAATATATTGTACGTCTTCCCTTCTTCTTATTCTGTATTATAATATTTTGTGAGTTGATTTAACAATATATAATATATTGTATTTCATCCTCCATTTCCCAACTTAAAGTATTTTGTGTCAACTCTTACCCAAAGAGTGTTTCCTTGTATATTTTCCATTCAAACCTCTTCCACTTTAAACTCTCTCCCATTGATTATCATTCTCTCTATCCAACTCTTTAATTGTGGTGGTCTCATATTTAGAATTTACATATAATCTTGAAAATTTGTTTGAGGGGAGTGTCCAATCCGTGTATCTTCTCATAATTTTATTCTTGTTTTAGTACCTGCTTTCCAACAAGCATTTTCATTGAACCAACTTCTTCCCTCATCCTACCAATAAACCTTTGTCATATTTTCCCACTCACATAAGTAGTACATACAGTGTCCTTCCTTTCCTTTGAACTTCTCTATGTTTCATATTTAGGCTTACATCATTTCATTAGTCTTGGCTTTTTGTTAGCTAAGGACAATATTAAATAACTTTAAATTTGTTATCCCTGTTTCATCCTCTTCTCTTTGTTTACACACATTTTCCCGTTTGATCTTTGCTATATTCCTACCCTCACTTTCTCTGTCCCATAGTTTACATCGTTCTAATTTCATTTTCTATATGACATTTAAAAAAAATAATAGGTAGATAGCAGACTCTAATCACATGTTTTATTAACCATATTTTAATAGCAAAAGATAAAATATCTTCATTTTCATCTTGTTAATCTTTTTATATTTTCTTTACTACAACTTGTCATAAATTATATTTCCTTGGATTCCCCCTCCCCAACATCCCAAAATGTAATCCTCATGGCACTACATTTAAAATTACAGAAAATCTTTCATAGTGTGTTGTCTTTTTTCGTTTTATAAAAGTTCACCTTGAACCTGAAAGTAAACTCTCACAGCACCTAAGTACACTTTCTACTATCTAGACTTTTGTATTTTTGCATCACATAAAAAAATGTATTATCACCAAATATAGAGCACAATCTCTTTTATCCCCACTTTTAGCCCATCTAATATATAGTTATCTTACAATTTCTAATAACACAAAGTCATTTTTAAAATCAATAATGATGTTAATGCATCACCCTCTTTAAAGTCTTTTGATGACTTAAACTATTAAAATTATTGAGAAGACAACAATCATTTCTGTTATAGATATTTTTTTATAATAATAATAATAATAATAAATAAATAAATGATAATATTTTAATTGTTCTTTTGTCTTAAAATATATTGTTTTTTTATAAAATGTTGTTATTTTTTTGTCATTAAAAGTAATTTAAAACGTGTTTATGAATCATAAAAGTGAAAAATTGTGTATTGAAATATAAAAGGTAAAAAGAATGCATCAAATGTACATAAAAAATAAAATTAAAAATATTGTAATTTTAGAAATTAGAATGAAAGCGTAAATCTAACTATATTATTGAAGCATTTTTTTTTCTGCTCCAGAGTGTGTGTATATATTATATGCAACCCTTTATAAACAACATAGGGATGCATACAACCATCCTTTAACAAGCACGTTGTTTAAAAAGTTGGTATAGCAATGATAGTGAAAAAGAGAAAGAAAGATGGCTATCAAGTTGCTTTATAAAACGCACTTAATTAATCTATCATATAATGGGCATCACGATGAAGTAGCGGAAACCAAGGATTTCTGTTTTCACGGATGCAGAAAATTATGAATGAAAATGAAGATGACCAACATGCTCATTACACTTTACCCAATGAAAATGGATAAGATGCTCCAGGGAATCTATGGTTTTGTTTTGAAGAAACTACGAACGTGACACCATGCCGCGTGGTAGTTTTTTAAACATATATAATCAACGTGTTAGTGACAATTATAGTAATGTAACAAGGGCAAAATATAGTCGTTCGTTAAAATGATATATATAATACAAACACAATTTTTTAAATATTTTCAATTATTAAGTATTCTCGCCAGTTATTTCCCACCTTTATATATTTTGCTTCATCACATTATTATACCTTGATGCAACTCACATAACTAAGTCCAAATAATTAATTTTTTATGGCGACAATTAAATGAACGAGGCGATTAAAAAATAAAGCACAAGTTAACAACTTAATTAAAAAATTGGAATCTAATTGCCAAATAGTGAAGAGTTATGAAATAGTTTAAACATATAATCAAATGAAGTATACGGTAATTTTGTAATATTTTTTTTAAAACAAATTATAGTTATTTCTATTTCATTATTTTACTAATTTCTATTTTTTATTATTCTCCTTATAAATGTTTATGGAAAAATATTCTTTCCAACAAATCCTTTATTTTCACGGTTGAATAATGACAAAAGACTATTTGAATGTAGGTAATCTTATCCTAAACATAGCTTTGAGAGGAACTAAAATACATGTCTCCGTCCATAATTGTTTGTATTCATTTTTTATAAAACTTAAATACAGGACAATACTTTAAAAACTATATTAATACAAAATGTTAAAAAAATTATTAAACTAACTAAACATCATTACAATCTATGAATTATTATACTAGTTTTGCAGTGTGAAGTGGAGGACTGAGGTATTGGTGATAAAGATGGGTTAAGATGTTGGGTACAATGAACAAGGGGACTAAGATGCTATTAAATATGGCCCTATGATCAATAATGTCGTCTACTTTGTTTTCTATTTTACAAAAGCATTGATGTGAAACAAAATATATGCAAGTGGCTCCACTTGCCTTTAGAAGAATATTAATTAATTGTAAGGCGGAAAGCGAAACTGCACATGCCATAATTGGTAGCTTATTCAAAGTTATATGGGGTCATATTTTCAACTTAATCTTAAAATTATCTATCTATGCAATTAAAAAAAGTTCGCAATATAATTAAATTAATGGAAAAGCATTAATCAGATAATTTGAATCCTTGGATTAATCTCCTCTGCGGAATAGTATTATTAAATGGAGTACTGTTAATAACAAATGCCTTCTGGAATCCAGCTTGAGTAAAAAGACAAAGGAACTGGTCACATTATTGACTCTTCCTTCTGAGAAAAAGAACTTCCATCAATGGTTATCAAATGGGAAATAACCTCTATCAATTTGAATGACTTAGCTTTTAAACCGGGAGTAAGTTATTATCATATTTTTATTTTTCTATTTAGTATTAAAATTACTGGTTATTTTCGATTTAACTCCTGATTAATTAAATATTTTTCTGTCTCAAATTTAAGGGATTAGTAGAATGGAAGAAGGGAGGAACAAAGGGTTTTGCTGGATTTAAATAATGTATTATTTTGGAATGCATTTTTCTAATCGTGATGTTCAGTAAAAAAAGTGGAGTGTTTTTGTATTAGAGAAGATACAGGACCATTTCTTCAACTTCTGTTAATAAGTGTTTTTCCTTAAAAGAAATAGATGACATGACAGCTATTTATAATTTTTTAGTAAAGAAAAAACTTTTCCAAAAGAGTTATTTTTTATTATTAAATATGTCCTCGTGCAAGAAATTTTGGGCTATATAAAGGACCAGGGAGCAAGCTATAGGATGTGCAACAGGCAGTGATACTCCTAAGCATGGCTACCCAACAATCTCTGTTAGAGAAGCCTAAAAAACCAGTTTCCAAAACTATCTTATTCCTTTCTGTAGTTGCAGTTCTAAGCTCATCAGCTTTTATTGCTTCTTATCTCATCAAACCATCACTTGTCTTCAACAACTCCTCCCTTCACCAGGTCTGTGATCATGCACTTGATACTAAATCCTGCTTAACCCATGTCTCAGAAGTAACCCAAACTCACATGTTCACCCCAACAGAAGACCACAAATTCACTTTGCTCAAATCATTCCTGATAAAATACACCTCACACATTGAGAAAGTCATGGGCACAACCAATGCTGTGAAACTCAGGGTCAACAACCGAAGAGAAGAAGCAGCTTTGAAAGATTGTGCAGAGCTGATGGACTTGTCCTTGGACAGAGTTTGGAACTCGATGTTAGCCCTAACAAAAAAAACCACTGTGTCGCAACAAGATGCGCACACATGGCTAAGTAGCGTTCTCACTAACCATGCAACTTGTTTGGATGGGTTAGAGGGCACAGCTCGGAGTGTTATGGAGGGTGAACTTGAGGACTTGAAATCTAGGGCAAGAACCTCTCTAGCCATTCTTGTTGCCACTGTTCCGCCTCCAAAGGTTGAACAGACAATTGAGGAACCCCTAAATGGGGACTTTCCCTCATGGGTGAGCACCAAGGATAGGAGGCTTTTGGAGTCCAGCGTTAAGGACATCAAGGTCAACGTTGTGGTGGCCAAGGACGGAAGTGGCAAGTTTAAGACTATCACTGAGGCTGTGGCTTCTGCACCAGACAATGGTAAGACAAGGTACGTTATTTATGTGAAAAAGGGAACATATAAAGAACATGTTGAAATTGGTAAGAAGAAGAAAAACATCATGCTCGTGGGTGACGGCATGGATGCTACTATAATCACCGGAAACTTGAATTTCATCGACGGAACAACCACCTTTAACAGCGCCACAGTTGGTACGTGTCTTCCCCATAAATAAAGTTATCATTTTGATTGAATGTTTAAATAGGATTGTGTATATCATTGTTGTTTTCTAAATAGGAAAATTTTGGGTATGACATTTTGAACTTTTGAGCACTTTGCAGCTGCTGTGGGTGATGGGTTTATAGGTCAAGACATATGGTTTCAAAACACCGCCGGACCGGAGAAACACCAAGCGGTGGCTCTGCGGGTAGGCGCCGACCAATCCGTCATAAACCGATGTCGTATCGATGCCTTCCAAGACACTCTCTACACACACTCCAACAGGCAGTTCTACAGAGACTCTTTTATCACTGGCACCATTGACTTCGTTTTCGGAAATGCCGCTGTGGTGTTCCAAAAGTGCAACTTGGTGGCCCGAAAGCCCATGAATAACCAAAAGAACATGGTGACGGCTCAAGGAAGAGAAGATCCAAACCAAAACACAGGAACTTCGATTCAACAATGTAACATATCACCCAGCTCAGATCTCAAGCCCGTTGTGGGTTCCATCAAAACTTATCTGGGTCGACCTTGGAAGAAGTACTCGAGAACTGTGGTGATGCAGTCGACAATAGAGAACCATGTTGACCCAGCTGGATGGGCAGAGTGGGATGACAAAAGTAAGGACTTTTTGGAAACGTTGTATTATGGAGAGTATATGAACAGTGGAGCAGGTGCTGGAACCGGCAAGAGAGTGACTTGGCGTGGTTACCATATCATCAAAAGTGCAGCAGAGGCCAGCAAGTTCACAGTGACACAACTCATCCAAGGAAATGTTTGGTTGAAGAACACCGGGGTCAACTTCATTGAAGGCCTCTAAATGCTTCCCTCTGTCTCCTGTGTGTGCTTTTTTCAGAGGAAATATAATAAAAAGATCTTTATGAGGTTTAGACTTTTTAGTTGGCATCAAGTTTCCATCGTCTTTAACAAGGTTTCCACTACTGACGCGTTGTTTGAAAATGTAATAAAGAAACTGTTGAAATGAAAAAAGAAAAAAAAGTATTAATGCACCTCAAGTAATTTTCATCAGACTAGCTTGCATTTGTTTCACTAAAAATTTTGGCATTGTTTGAGAACAAGAAGAATCTTCAACACTTGACATAAAATGTCATCACATCTACATAAACACCTTATTCTTAACTAAACAGGTTGCTATATACTGAAAAATGTTTTATTTCAAACTATTCCCTTAATGTATGTGAAGATAATTATATTTTCATCTTAAACTCCTACAATTTAAATGTAAAAGATAATATATATATATATATATATATATATATATATATAGTATTAATTATGACGTTCAAATAAATTTAATATCATGCAAAAGATAATCTTTTATAGAAGGTTGGATAACTGTAAATTGTATATAACATACATATCAATGATATTAAGTCTGCAGTTTGAAGAGTCTTTGGAATATAACTTTTTATTATTAGAAATTGTAAAATTAAGAGTGTGATAATGTAAGTTACAAGATTTATTAAAATGTATTATTTAAAAAAAATGTCTTATAAAAAGAAAAATGCTGAAAAAAAAGAGTTTTGTAAGAAAGTGTGTTGTGAGTATCCTCTATAACTCTTTAATAGTTAATGGATAAGTAATTTAAAATTCTATAAAAGTATTATGTAATGTAACTCTAAAGAGTTCATAAGTATTAAGTAAAATGAGATAGGTTGAAGTGTATACCACTACATCCTACTTTATTAGCTTCTAAATCATTATATTTAAATATGATGATAATAAAGTAACGGGCGAAGGTGCGGTGCAATGAATAAGTGGATAAACTAATGTACAATTCTAATTATGACTCGTGCAAATAATAGAAAACGACATATATACACGGGACTTCACTTGCCATACATTTCTTATAAAAATAATAATTGTAAGGCGGAAGATCCAACTGCACATCATGTTTAAATAAATTAATATAAACATGTTTAAATAAAACAATCATTTGGAGAGTTTTTTTTTTTTTTTTTTTTATGAAAAAGTAAAAAATTT
>Ga0209700_102961_pt1 | contig 33408 bp, 16 predicted proteins | sample SiratroredBW_FD_187528 | JGI IMG/M metagenome (GOLD analysis project Ga0209700, IMG submission 187528) | Root nodule microbial communities of legume samples collected from California, USA - Siratro red BW (SPAdes) (version 2) | ecosystem: Host-associated > Plants > Roots > Nodule | place: USA...
TTCTGCAGTGGCTCTCTAAATCCAAGTCCTCAAAGGCATGTCTAGAAGCTGTTTCAGTTATAGCTTTTGTCATTCTCTTCAAAGTGAAATCTTCATGAACACACATAACCAAATTCTTAGCTCATAATGGTTGACTAGCCTCTCATGTTATAAAAGATATTTTATGTAATTATTTATGAAAGGCTGATATACTGCTGTACAGGGGCTGCAGAACTATCTTACCTTGTTTGAATTGGAACTAAGGAACTGTTTTACATAATCAAAACAAATAAATACAGAAAAAGGAGTTTGGCATTTGCAATCTCTAATAACTTGTATATGAAGTGTTATATTGTAATAGCTACTTTCTACATGTCGTGTTTTTTATTTGTTGCCCCTTCCATATCAACTATGTACATCTCATATATAGTAAGAGATACATGAACGGAATGTGTGCTTTATATGCATAAAAGGGAAACAAATATCAAAACTAATTCTTATAATTAATGTAAGAATGATTATTAGTATATTATGACTTAACTCAGTATTATGCATTGTGAAAGCCAATAATATGGTTATAAAAAGTCATAATGTGCAGGAGATTTAAATTGTAAATTTTAACTTTCTTTTTAAATCCCCTAGAGTTAGTGCTCTAGACTAGTCGCTGGGGCAAAACATTAGTTACGCGTTTGAAGATTTTTTCAGCATAAAGTTGTTAGCATTAACAATTTTTTATACATTAAGAAGTCACTATCACTATTTACTCTACAATCTTCTATTCAAAATCTGTATGTATGTATGTATATATATATACACCCAAGCATAGACTCCAAATGGTAGCAGCATGACATTTGATTAATGCAACAAAGACAAGCATTAGTGTACAATTCTGAAGTAACAAAAGGGTGTTCATCTTCCATCAAGTACCCCGCTGAAGACTTGGCTGTCTCCACCTAGTGATGCTTCCCATTCTGTGGATGACATAACAATCTGTGACAATGCCACAACTATCTCCCTCATCTCAGGCCTGTCGTTTGGATCTTCGCACAAACACCAATGAGCTAGTTCTGCCACCTGCGAAGGGATATGCTCGTAATAAGAAAATTGTGAAGAGAGAAAGATGAGATAAAACGAGTATTGTGAAAAAGTGCTATAAGAATTTTATGACAGAATAACATTAGAATAAGGAAAGCAACAATATTAGCCTATCCCCTACAATATCTCCAAAGACACACAATAACTATGTTAAAGGAGTGACCGTAGCTTGTTCAAACACAAAATATTCTTTGAACCAAAGAAGCTCATCCTTAGTTCTTGCCCATCTAATTTTTTTGCTCTTAACATTCATGTCATTTGTTTGTTTTAGGTTATTAAGAAAATCATTTGTTTTAGGTGATTAAGAAACTCATTTGTTTTGTTTGTCTTTACCCCTTGTCTAGTTGTCTATGAAGTTTTGGTCAAAGAAATTGTATCCTAATTGATGATAAACTTACAAATAAAATCCTTATTATCTTTGAAGCATAAACTTTTCATTGGTGCTCTCGACTTCTTATAGGGAAAACTATTGGTTACAGGTTTGGCCTCGCGAGTGAAACTGATATCCTCAATTACTATTTTACTCTCTCTCAAAAAACAAATCTCTGTCTAAACTAATTTTTTAAATTTATATTTCTATTGAGTCCACAGAAAGATATTAAATTAAACTAGAGTATGCAAATGTGAATAGGAACTTTAGGTAAATGTAACCTTGTAGACATCTTCCATGGGATAGCTATGCTGAAGATTCCCATCTATGACATCTGCTAAAACAGTCTCTGGGTACTTATTTTCGAAGATTTGGCTAACCTGAATGTGATGAAAAGAAGGATCATCTTTCTTTCTTTCAAATAATAATAATAATAATAAATGTTTGAGAGTATTAAGTCAACTGCAGAGTTAGATTTCTCTGACTAAAAGTGAACTAATGAATTTTTTGGATTTCATTTTCATAATACATACTCTCAACCTTAAATTCAATTTCTCTCCCATCTCTTCTTAATTTTCTTTCAGAAACTTACAACCGTAACAAGTGATTTCATATTGGCTTGTTTGCTGTCACGAAATAGTGCACGTTTCCCTGTTATCAACTCTGACAGAACCACCCCAAATGCAAATACATCCGTTTTTATAGTCACTTGAAGCTCCTTAACAGATCTAAAAGGAGCACAAAAAGCAATCAAGTCAGAATAAAATTAGCTGGTATGTATTTTTTTTACTTTAGCAAGAAAATTGATTGAATCCACCAAGAGTGTACTTATCTGAAAGCACAAAACCTACTCTGGTGGAAGGTAGCCCGGTGTTCCAACAAGCCTTGTTGCTATGAATTCTTCATCATTGGTTCGTTCTACTAGCTTTGCAAGTCCAAAATCTGCTACCTACGTATAACGGATTGAGTTTGAACTAAGTATAGAGACTTTGATGCTAAGTTTCTCAACTTAGTTTTACAAAGAAATAAAATAAATTCATCTCCAGCAAGTTTTTACAAGACATGTTAAATTTAATAGACAAGTGCAATGTTTTAAAACCTTTGTTGTTTTGTTAAACTACAATCTTATAACAAGTTTATCATATATAGCATGAATAGCTAATTTAGAGTACCGAGTATATTAAAAATTTTGATAACTAGTCCCAATTTTCTTTGGGGGCATTGTTTGACAGAGCAGAAGTGAGCAAACAAAAAAGAGAGGTACCTTTGCTCTGAGCTTCTCATCAAGGAGAATATTACTTGTCTTTATATCACGATGCACATATCGTGCTTTCGTGTAATCATGTATGTATTCAAGACCTTTTGCTGCATCCAATGCAATTTGAATCCTAGCACACCAAGAAAGAGGCTGATGACCTGTTCCAATACAATGGTTAAGAATCTTGATATTAGTAAAACATTTTTTTATATGTGTTAGAAGTTCTACATTGATTAAATAAACTAATTAATGTAGTACTTAGTCATGATGCTCAATTATATTACCTTTTGTGTGAGTCATAAAATGTGTCATACGTTTACTTTTGTTTGGAAAATGATTTTGACATAGATATACCTTTCAGCAATGGATCATGAAGGTGTTCAGTGAGAGATCCATTTGGAACATACTCATACACCAAATAAAGGTGGTCATCTCCACTAGCATATCCCAACAACTCCACCTGAAACAGTGATTATATCTATAGTATAATCAAACATCATATCTTAAAGACAACGCCAAATCTCTCTTCATCAGAGACATTGCTTACAATGTTAATGTGATGGATCTTGCACAAGGCTTTGAGTTCTGCATAGAATTCTTTGGTTTTATTAGACCTCATCTTCTTTACAGCAACCTCCTGAAGTTAAAACAGCTATCATTCCCCAATTATCAATCAGCACATGAAAATATGCTTCAATGTCTTGGGTTTTCATACCTTCTCCTCTAACATTCCGAAATACACACTCCCGTATCCACCTACTCCAATCTTTCGTGTTTCATCAAAGTTATTCGTGGCATCTTCAATCTCCTCTAGAGCATAAATTACTGGTCTTTCTGATTCAAATGGAGTTGCATCTTCGGCAATATTTACCATGAATTAGCAAAAGACCCTCTTAGTCTCCTTGTAGAGATATTAGCTAATTACTGAAAACTTTGTATTTTCGAAAATGAGTTGCTTTTACTTCCAAAAGTTTATTTTCAAGTTACCTTCTCTATGTTCTGCATGAAAGTCTCGTATGGAAATAGTTCTATTTCCAATTGATCTTTTAGACACAATATTTGGATCATTTTTGGCGGTTACATTGGCCCTGGATCTCCTAAGAACGACACCGAGAATGATCAAAGTAATAGTTGAAAAGAATGTCACACCCGCTAAGATGCCAATGATTATGTAGTGTTTCTTGTCTGCGAACAAGGGAAAGCCAAGCTAAACAAATTAGAGTGTCATCTAGAATAATAAGTCTTTTTTTCTTTCTATACAAACTAGTATTTTCTAAACTTCTCCGGGTAAGTGAACAACGATCAGTGAAGGTTACGAGTTCATTATTGCCCAACTAAACGATTTCTAGGATTCAAACTTAAGAAACATTGTCTGATGAAGTTGAAATAGATTATTGAATGACCTTTTACTTATATTTTTAATCACTTTGAAGGTTAAAATCAAGGAAGCCATAGTTCTGTCGACAGAATTACTCTGAATCAAAATTTGATGCAGTTTTCAATTTATGAACATGTGTAGTACAAGGACAAATATGATTAAAAACAGATACGAGGATGTGATAAATTTTAAAAATTATAAGACATCACCTGAGTATGATACAACAAATAAAATCAAGAGTTTAATTTCTATATCTCACAGTGTAACTTTATAAGTATTCTAAAAGTCAACTAGCTTACCATATATACATAAACAATTTGTGATTAGACAGAAGTGTAAGAACTCTTTACACTATCAGTGCATGCAATGCTTATGTTACATAAAGAGTTTAATAGACATGTACCCCAGTGTAAGATTTTGCAAGGCGAACCGATAAAAATATGGAAAAAATCATGAATGATGAAAATATAGAAGGGATCGAGGAAGAGAAATCGTCACCTTTTCCTTTGGAAGGCAATCCATTGAGTTCCCTTGGAACATATAGCACCCAAGTAATATCTATGTATGAGGGGTTCTGAGCCAGAACTTCGTTCATACCCACCATGCCATCTAACGTAGCATTTAGCATATCAGCGATTGTTGTGGGTGTATCATTCCGCTGAACTGTGTACGTGACAACAATTTGGGAGTCATTTTTTTCTGAACACCCACAAGGAAGATGTATTGCTAAGTCCTCATTTGGGTCCACTTCTCTGTTAATAGACCAGGCTTGGCCACTGTAAACAATGTTGTTAATCTCCACAGACGAGTCATTAGGCTTCACCTTGTAGATTGTATCATAGAAATATCCGTTAAGATCATTGGTGTTATGGCAGGAGCAAGGCACTGTTACAAGATAATCTTGCTTTGTGCCACGCATTATAGGTTTGATTTGGGAGGGATGAACGGAGTAAAAGTCGGCTACGTCATTTGCTTTGTGACTGTAACTTATGTGGTAGAGTGAGGCATTGCATGTGCTGATCTTGGAGGAGCATTTGAAAGGTTCCAAATAAGTTGTTTGGAGAGAAGCTTGGAAGGAAAACACAGCTAGACTTACAGAAGTTGCAAGAAGAGGAAAGAGAAGAGAAAGAAGTGAATTTAGAGAAGCCATGGTTGTGTGATCATGAAACTTGTTTGAAAGGGAAGAGAGGTAGGAAAGCAATAATGGGGTGGTTAATTTCCAAGTGCATCCGTTGCATTGCACTTGTCATCATGTGGTTGTTGCTTCTTGATTTCAAGAACTAACGTCGTCCACGTAGCATGATTTTACAAAATGTGATTATTATTATAGAATTATTTGCTACCAATTGTAAGGATGGAGCAACTGTGGGATCTCCGACGGCAATGGTGGACAAATTCCACCAGCAAATAAAAAAGGCATGGTGCCAGCAGAAGTCACACTCTAGCTGTAGTTTAATGCCACTTGAATGTTGACAAGCGGCAAAAGTTACTTTATGTTATCTGGGTTTTCGTTTCATGCTCACGTTAGTCGTTTTCATTTGAAGTGTTAGGTTTTAAAGAAATAAGTGTGACAAGAATCTAATTCTTGGTCATAAACTTTTATGTCATCTTCGAAATTAACTCTCTAACCTTTTTAATTTTTTTTTATTTTCATATTAAATCATAAATCTAAATTGGATGGATCAGTATAATGATTGTTATACATTATGAAGACCATCTATGTAATAAGGAACCTATTTTTTATTCTCGTTATATATATATATATATATATAAAAGAAAAACTTAGTGACAATCACATTATTCAAGAAATAGCCTCTAAGCGTAGTAGGTCTCTTGAAATAGGCGAACAAAATTCATCTTGGGCGTGAGTTCAAGTGAAAGGTTGTTGTTTTCATTGGATATATATACCCGCCATGTGCTCTTAATGGTGAAAATAGATTGGATCCACTAAGTTTTTGCAAACTCTCTATTGTAAAAACAACATGATAGTTTCATACCTTTACATGTTATTACTCTGACATTGTTATATAACAAAAAATAATTTTTTATTTACTTAGGTGTGTTAAGTTGATATTATTTTTAGTTTTCTACCTGTATTTCAAAAATACTTATTATTATCATACCAGATATCAAAATGAGACAGAGAAAACCACCTTGAATGTCTTTACTTTCCATAATATTATAACTTTAGTTTTTTAGAATGAGAGGAAACATGAATATACGATGTTCTTATTTTTCATATTTATTTTTCATATTTATTAGACGAGTTTAAAAATATTTATCAGCAAACCACATATCACAACAGAGTAACGTGAACATGAGATTCTTACTTTCTATATTTGTAACGTGAATTCAAAAGAGTTTTTCTTAGCAAATCACGTACCAAAATAAGAAAATTACCTAGTTCAAAAGAGTTTTATAATTTTTTAGAAATACTTTCACTTTGACAAGTTCAAAAATACTTATTAGCAAACCATACATTAAAACAGAAAGAATCACTTGGAAGCTATCACATACATTTCAAACGAGTTTCATAATTAAGAGAATCCTATAACTCGTTAAGATATTATTTTTTTTTACCATGTCACATTATAAAAAAGAATACCTTTAAAAACAATATCATTTTTCTTGTAAAAATTAACACAGTCATTAACCTAGACAAGATATGGAGGTTAGATGATGGGTTACTTATTAACCAATCTATATTAAAAAGAATAAAAATGTATCATATATGCTAATATAATTTGAAAAATCTAATAAAATTTAAAATAGTTTTGTCATTAAGGCGATCAGATATTCAACGGAGTATATTGTCATAAAGATCAGATAGCGTCTACAATTTAACAGTATACGTTAGAACATTGAAGTACATTTAATAAGGTATTTAGTAATATTAGATAGCATCTACAATTTAACAGTATACGTTAGAACATTGAAGTACATTTAATAAGGTATTTAGTAATATTGATTCAATATTAAACTCCTTTAATATAGGTCCTAAGTTAAAAGAAATGTATTATTAAGAACAATACATCAGCAAATATTAGTTTGAAAATAGATATAATGAAAAGAACGGAGACAAGTAAATGTTTTTACTAGAAAAAAACCCTAACCATATTTTTTTAGCTAGAACAATCTTATACAAATAAAGTTGTGGATAATGTGATTCCACAGTTCAAAATTTAAAACATCGTCATGGTAAAATAACTAATATCTAAACTAAAGTTTTAATAATAACTACACAACTCTGTAAATTAGATTACATTGGGTCTTTGAATTTGGTCCAATATACCCATCTAGCTCGAGATCCACAATAATGATTAAACATAATAAAATGCATATCTAAAAATCTAATCTTAACAAAACAAAAATTACACGATAAATAAATGCATCTAAAAGTTGATTTTTTTAGTGTACGTAAAACATGTTTTTTTTTTAAGTACAAAGGTTAATATAATTAAGTAAGAATAATAAATATATGTTTTTAATATATTATAAAAAATAAGAATATAATAATAAGAGACAAATATATTTTTTAATTTATTTAAGTAAGTCAAATATTATATATATGTATGTATAAGACTTTTGAAAGGAGCTATTAATTGATATTTTTAACTATTAGACTTTCATAAGTAAAGTTAACTTAATTATAGCAAGACCAATATCTATCTTAGATTTCTATTTATTTCATTATGTACTTAAAATTATATTTCTTCATTAATTTACTTTATTTTACATATAGTAAAGAATGAGCAAGACTTGCAAAATTTTCAGGAATTTCTAACTTTTATAGGTTGAAATGAAGAAGATGGGTGCAGGTTTCCTTGGAATCTACAAGAATAGCTTCATTCTTTCACCCAAAACACGGAGGTGCATGGAGAATTTCTCTAGGTGCAGGAAGAAAAGCTCACAAGTCTTAGGTGTTTGGCCCAATCACTCTAGCAGTTTTATTTTGTAATCACTATAATAGGCAATTTATCTTTTTAACAAAAGGGGTAGATCGTGTCTAAGTGAAACAAGATGAAATCCTATATGAGGAGAATAGGTTAATTTTAATTAAAATCGTGCTAACAAGGTAAACTTTTAATGAAAAAAAACTAAGTGAAAAAAAAAATCTAACGCACATTGTATTAATTTTTTAATTTGGTGTATTAATTCTCATGTATGTACACATGAAATAATTAATTAATTTGGTGGATAAATTTGATATTCTCACTAATGTAATGGTAAAATAAATAAATAATTAGTTAAATGTATTAATTCTGATGCATGTACTGATTAAATAATTAATTAATTTTGTATCTCCTAAAATGGTGTCATTAAGTAATTTTGTACCTATTGAAATTGAGTCAAGATAGTACATAATTTTTATTCTATTTTTTCCACTTCTTCACATTAGATAGTAACGTCATAACACGATTTATTATTTTTTGTAAACAAGAAACAAGTTATCCACAGTAAATTTGAAAAGAAGTTACACCAGCACGGTGCTTTACCGTTCATCAACGAAACCCAATTAATCATCACATTTTTTTTTCTCTCGCAAGTGGCAGATTTTTTATTCTGTGAACAGAGCTACCTTCTCGCGCCAATATCTTCCTTTGACCAAAACAAGTAAGGGAGAAAAGAGAGGTTGTGAAAGTTCATTGACTTTGGCCTAATTAATTGGCCTTCCAATGGTAATCAAGGAACAAGGTCAACCTTCCAATCATATATAGACAGACAAAAATCTACAATTAACTTGCTACCTGTTTTATCCTCTGTTTCAATCAACCACTATAATTAACACAAAACAAGACATCAACGAGGAAACACCTGTCCTCAAAAACAACCTCAGACACCAAACACACTTTCTCGAACTATAAAAGAAAACAATATTTGGTTCCTTTGGGTGCCATTGAACCTACATTGAGTATTCCCAAGCACCAGAAAATGCCACGGACCTTCCTTACCAGGCTTTCTCTTCTGCTCTTGGTCCTTGCTCCTTCCGAGGCTTGGCCAGGACCCCTGTCTAAATTCCCTTCTCTGTTTCCGTTTCTGGGCCGCCCAGAAGAATCGAACACGGCAATAACTGGTGATTCGGCCAAGGACAGAAAACAATTCAATGATCGAACACCCTACTCATCCCCTCAAAATGCTGTCCACGCTCCCGGCAAACTCGCTCAAGGATTCTATGACAAAACTTGCCCCGATGTAGAAAAAATCGTCTCCAAAGCATTCGCCCAGATCGTCAGAGAGAATCCAGGCGCAATCGGTAACATCATTCGCCTTCAATTCCATGACTGCTTCGTCAATGTAAGCATTTCCAAACTACATAGTACCAATACCATATAACATGCACGTGTTACACCATCAATTTGGTGCAAATATTTTAGAGAAAAACTAAAATCTATGAGCACTTCTTTTATAACATGTCTAGTCGAGATATAATATGTGTATTCACGAATGAAATGCTATGAACAAACAGGGATGCGATGCATCGATTTTGTTAGATTTTACACCGTCGGGAGACAATGTGGAGAAGAGTTCAAGTTTCAATGGTTTGCTCCTGAAAGGGGCTGACATGATGGATGACATAAAGGCAAAGGTGGAGGAGAAGTGTCCTCAAACGGTGTCATGTGCTGACTTAATGGCGTTCACAACGAACGAAGCCATGACACTGGCAGGTTTACCTGCTCAGAGGCCCCTCGGTGGTCGTAGAGACTCTCTTCTTTCCCTCGCAAGCATTGTAGAAGCCGACAATCTTCCTCTGCCAACCTGGACCATGGACCAAATGATGGAACTCTTCGGCAGAAAAGGGTTCAACGTAGAAGAAATGGTGGTGTTGTTGGGCGCACATTCAGTTGGCATCACTCACTGTGACTTCTTCATGGAGAGGGCCACGAACTTCAATGCAACTGGGAAGCCTGATCCCACCCTCAGTGCAGAGATGCTTGATGAAATCAACAAGGCATGTCCCGGCTATGGCACAGCCCAGTATAGGAACCCCCCAGTGAACTTTGATGCCACTCCAACTGTTCTTGATAACCTCTTCTTCAAGGATATGGTGGACAGGAGGAGAACGTTGCTGATTACCGATTCGCATCTGATTGAAGATGAGAGAACTAAGCCCATTGTTCAGCAGATGGCAGCAGACCATGCGGTGTTCCCGAAGAGGTTTGCTGAGGTGATGGTGAAGCTCACTTCTTTGAATGTGCTCACAGGGAATGAAGGGGAGGTGAGGAAGATCTGTAGGTCCACCAATTAAACTTCCCCTGTGACGTTGCCTTCATGCTTCACTAAATTTCTTATTCTTTCATTGTTTTCATGGAAATGTTGCTTTCATTTGGAATTTCTCTCGTGTATGATCACCAACTGTTATCAATTTTTTCTCATCAAACATCAATATAGTTATTCTTATTTTTCTAAATTTTCTTACATCACTTTTTATTCTCCAATGCAAACTTCATATTTTAATTAATACTGTTATAGTTTAAGTATTATTATGATAGGTTTGATTTAAACGACTATACATGCTATAAATAGTAGGTTTTTTCTTTATAATAATGTACTTCTTATTACTATTGTCTAAAATGGGTAAAACAAATTTATCACCAACTAGGTAAGTTGTGACAATATGACATAAATAGTAACAGTTGGGTTTAGGGTCCAACTTTTTCGATTAATATCTTAAGTGAAATGGGATGTCTCTGACAATTTTGTTGAGTTTATATTTTTTTGTTATTTTTAGAAAAAGTTGAAATAATAATTACAATTAATTGGATATAATTATTTATAACTCAAACTTTTATTTTGAATTTATTTTTAATTAAATAAATAAAATAAACCTTAGGTATCATTTTAAAATAATTGATTCTTATTACCGTTTTTATTGTATTATTTAAACATACATTTAATGTGTTTAATGGTAATAATGATCAATATATACTAGTATGTTGAATGGTTTTACTTTTATTGTATTATTTAAAAGTTTGTGAAAAAATTGGGAAATGAAAATAATTAAAGGAAATGCAAGGAATGAAGATAATGCTATATCTAAATCCATGAGATAAGTAAGATGGTAATTCTTTGAGATATGACACACCTAAAATTTTCTAACAATTTTCATTCATTTTATATCTGTCAAAATGAGTACAGTAGATGTCTTTATATAGACTCATGGTGAAGAGGAAGAGACAGGGTCATTCCTTTCATAAGTTCAAACTAAACATACAAAAATTAAAAAAATAATAATTTTTTTCATATATATTTTTCAGATCACATCATCCTCCCCTTTTTCAAGAAAATTCGTCCCGAATTCTTGTTGAGCTAATCTTTAAAAATCTCAAAAAATCCCAAGTTATCCTCCACGTGTTTGAGAAAATGTAGGAAATGTCTAAACCGCTTCTTGAGTAATACCCAAAAGCTTTAAGTGTACAAAAGCAAAGCTTGAGTTGTAAGATCATTTCACTCAAGCTTCAAAGAAGGGAATTCTTCGTGATCTTCAAAAGTTTGCAGAAAGCTCGAAAACTAAAATAATTAAAGAAAATGCAAGAAATAAAGATAATACTAGAAATTATAATAACACCTTGTGTTGTGTGAAGTAACTCACAATATAAGAAATCCTAAGAGAGAAATCTTCACCTCTCTTTAATGACCTCAATGCGCCACCAAGAGATAAGCCATAAAACATCACTCTGAGATAAACAAAGGAGGAACATATTTTTAGATATGACACACTCAAGATTTTTTTCAAAAATTTCTATTCATTTCAAATCTGCCAAAATCAGTATAATAGATATCCTTATATAGACTCATGGTGAAAGAATAAGAGACAAGATAATTCCTTTTCTAAATCCAAACTAAACATAAAAAAAATAAAAAATAAAAATTACATTTTTTTTTATATTTTTTCAAATCAAATCATATTCAAATATACATTTAATGTGTTTAATAGTAATTATAATCAATATATATTATATTTTTACTGTATTATTTAAATATATGTTTAATAGTAACCAGAATCTATATATTAGTACATTGAATGATATTACCGTATTGTATTATTTAAATATATTTTTAATGTGTATAAAATGAAATTTTTAATTTATAAATAATTATTTCAAAAAGAAAAATACATGTACATAGAGATCATGTCAGATGCATAAGATTTCACTTAGGGTATTAGTTTAGATTGTGCCATATGCATCTGGTGCCAATGGGACAAGATTTCAACTTTAATACAGTAATAATCACGGTCTTGCACAATTTCTTTATAGACCAATTTTCATAATAAATATTTTTTTTTGTCTATTTTAGATAATATTGATAGCAATTGCACTGTTACTGATAAAAACACAAATAGTAAGAATTTATAAAATAATATTTCATTATATATTTTAGTGTTATAAAATTATTTATCTATTTTATGAATTATGATATTACTATTTTATTAATATCCATTTATCTATCATTAAACGACTGTTTAACCATTAAACAAATTAAACTTATCTTCAAGTAGAGAAAGAAGAACTATAAATAATCATTCCCAAAAATCAAAGGAAGAGACAAATGCAGAAATCCAAGGTTTCTCTTCTATTGCATGAAAGTTCTGAACTATTGCACTTCGGACTCCCTAATATGGATATAAAATACAGTTAAAAAGTATTAGAAATAAAGTGAATTGATTTGTATACAAGAAATTGATTAATTTTTAAAAATTTTATTAAATAATCATATGATTTTTTAAAATTATTTTTATATAGTTTAAATTAATTTAGAGAATTTAGTTTAAATTATTCAAATATTAATCCAGTTAAATTCATTAAAATTATAATAAAATTAAATTTAGTTTTACCAATTTATATTTAGGTTCTCTTAATTACATTAACATATTATGTACAAATTTATTAATTATAGAAATAGATTCATTTATTTACAAATAATTTTTTTTATGTATATTAGTTAAAGACTTTGTACTTATACATTGTGAGGAAGAAACTTCTTTATTATTCTCATTATATGCAAAAATGAAAAATTGTCACCAACTAAGCCATTTTAGTTTATAACCTGGTGAGCTGATGCCAAGACAAAAAAAAGGAAAAACTGAGGTCAAAGTTCATGAATTAAAGTCAAATGTTGTTGTTCACGTGCGCTATATTAAAAAAAAATATATTATATGTGTAATATAATTTGATAAACCTAACAAAATTAATTTTTTTTATATAAGTAAAGTTCAATACAATTTGATTTTGTAGTTCAACTTTTCAAATATCATTGTTGAAAAATAACAATATCCAAACTATAGTTTTTAATAACATCACAACTTCATAAAGCAAGTTTAAAAAATATATATATATTAAAAATAACATAGTTAAAAACTAAAAGATATCCAATAAAGCCAATTAAGTTATTCCTAATTAAGTTATTCCTTTTTGAATTGACCCAATGGAATTAGCAAGACTGATAACATTTTGACAGCTTCTTCCTGCATCTCTATACCTTCTTCATGCTATTTTGAATCTTCATTTTATTTAAGTTATTGCACATTTTATTTAAGATTAGGGTAAGAATTTTCATAATTTATGGAGGTGTTACATTTTCAATCTAAACGTTTTTCATAATTTATGGAGGTGTTACATTTTCAATCTAAATGTCAAACTTGTTCCGCTCCTCTCATCAAACCACACTGTTTGATTCAAATCTTACAGTAATGGTCTGAACTTTCTTTAAAAAATATCCTATTATTTGATTTACTTTAATGCATTATTACTACATTAATAATTATAAATTTCTTAGATTATTATAATATATATTATAATTATAATTATAATTATAATTATGTATATACAATATACACATAATAAATTGCTTATTTAAAAATATACTTTTTAATAAAATCGTTAAACAATGAAGAAATTTATCTTTTATGTGAACATGTTTTTTTTAGTATATAGGCTAACAGACTTGATGATTAAGTAAGAAAAACAAACATATTATAAAAAGACTTAATATAATAATAATAGTAAAAATTTATTTATATTAATTTGAATAAGTTAAATATTAGGTATAAAAGACTTTTGAAATAAAAGTTGTAGATTTAAACACATGGAAGGTTGAAACTTTGGTATATGCAGAGGGAGAGTGCAAGAGGATGATGAATGTTAGAATGAAGAGAGAACTGGCAAGCTTAATGAAGACGCCAATAGAGAGAGGGTGGTATAATGGATTGCGCTGTTTCAGCTCTCTTTCTTCGAGGTGGAAGGGCGACATCCCCACTCTCCTTCAGCCCAGAGTCCTGGTGTACGACGCCGTTTCCCTCTTCTTGCACCGAGGTATTCATTCTTCACCGTCATTACTCTATTCATGGGGTGTCGTGTTTCGTGTGATCCAGCTTGTGGGGTGTGTGCTTTTGCTTCTTAGCTGCCCTGGTTAAAATAAAGATTCCATCTTTCTTATTGGGGATGCTCCCAGAATCCGAAAATTTGGGAACTGAGCATTCTGCTAGGTTAGTCAAGTTTTTAAAATGCTTATAGGGTCTTCATTTCTTTGCGATCATCGAAGTTGAGGGAAATTTTATGTAGAGAAATGCATTTGATGTGACCGCAATTACAGTTTCGGAGGCTTGGGAAATCTTGACATTGCAGTATAAATCACGTCCAAAATTTGTCACTTACTGTTCTTTAAAACCTTGAGCACAGGCCAGAAATATTCCAATTCTTTTTGGGATTTCATCGCGTTCCTGTGAGTTTATTTTTATTTTTTTGTCTTTCAGTGTGAGGTGGATTTTGTTTTGTATGTTTTATGGTTTCTATTAGTCTGGAGTTTTCAGCTCTTTGCTTCTTTATTGAATTCTAGATGGTGATTCCTGTATTTTGTGTGTAATGATTTAGTTTAATTTACTCAGATTCCTTGCCTTCAAATAGAGACAAATTGCCAGGAGTATTCTTAGCTCAGACGTTGAATTGAAGAATGGAGTTGACATTAATTGGTATCCATACATAATCCATGGTAGATGACAATTTGAATATCCCTTGTAATAGGGATTGAAGATGATAAGATGATGTCGGAGCAATTGCTGACTTTGTTTGTTCATCCTTTGAACATTTTGCATTGTATATTAGGATCTGATAATCAATTTCAACTTGGTGGGTTATTTCAGCTGATCGGTGAGTTTTCAACTAAGCTATTTTCATTTTATGGGGACATTGTCCTAAAAGGACTACGGAATAATTGTTGGAAAGTCTCTTTAATTGCAGTCACTCCTACCCCGTCTTAGTTGTGGCCTTTTGAGAGTTGCCTTAGTTGCAACTTCAAGGGTAGTGGTTTAGCCTCACATCAACTAGTAATATGACTAAAATAAAATATATAAATGCAGTGCAATGCTCAATTTAGAAGTCAAATTTGTGGAGTTGAGTTAGGTGTAAACCTAATTTCCTAGAATAATTTATTGAGCTTATGTTTAGTTGTGGGAAGAAAACTATCTCTATAGTGTTGGATAAGATAACATAGACATGGAGAAACCAGGGATTACAAAATTAGTAATTGGCATTTTATGGAAAAGGGGATTTGGATCTTTGATTGATGTTTTTAAAATATGGTAGGCTTGTCAACGATTTTCATAGCTTTGATAATTCTGTGTTGACAGGAGTGAAATGGGTAATCAGAGCAGATAAGGACAAACGGATCAAATTCTGTTGTGTTCAGTCTGATGCTGCTGAGCCCTATTTGAGAGCTTGCGGTCTTGACCGAGAGGATGTCGCACGTCGAATGTTGTTTGTTGAAGGCCTGAATGAATTTTCTCAGGGATCCACTGGTTAGAATGCTCTCACTCATTTGGTTAAATCCATTCTGCTGTTGTTTTTCACATTCTTCAGACTATTTTGCTTCATAGTAGTTTTGTTTTGGCACACATGTGTGCATATATAAAGTTTTAGCATTAGTCCAGATCTGTAGTAACTTTAGAAGGACCGGTATGAGATCTGCTTTGTATCTTGGGTCTTTAGATCTTTGCACATGGATACTAAATATTACTAATCAGTTTATCATTGATAAATTTCTTTCTTTGTTGAATTGATGGAGTCCGAAATGTTCCATAGTGTTTAGAAAGAGTGGCCTAGTGCTCACAAGGCTTTTCACCATTTGTGTAGTCTGGAGAATGTGAGATCACTCAGATAGTTATTTTATTTTAATGTCATATTCAATGAAGTTTAAGCTTGGGCAGTTGCTGATAATCTCATTTTTCTTTCACACTATGGTGCTAATAACTGTCTCGGATTGAAACTGTAGTTCACACTCCTGTCCAAATATAAAATCCATATTACTTATGATAATCCTCATTTTGAAGTGTTTTTATGTACTTGATCACCATTGAACTCTCTGACTGTGAACATTTTAAAAGTCATTAACCTATAAATTTTCTGGTGAAGTCCATATTCTGTGGTATGATGAATGTCACTCTCAATCTGAATTAAAAGTGACCTTGCCAACAGCATCTGGAATCTGGATCATGTTTAGAACAAATTCTGGAATAAATATTTAGATTAATTCTTCACAAATGAGCATTTTTCAATTATATCTTCACCACACTGCTCTTTCTATGTGATTTTGTTTTGTGTGTCAATCTCATTGAGTTGTTATCTGCAGCTGCATTGCGAGTACTGTCATACTTACCACCACCTTACTCTGCTTTAAGCTCACTCTGGGTGATTCCAACGCCTCTAAGGGATGCTGTCTATGATTATGCAGCAAAACAAAAGTATGAATGGTTAGGTAGGGCTGAAAACTATTTGGTTTTGCGAGAGAAAGATCTGCTTGAGCGTTTCATTGATAGGGAAGAACTGATGAGACTAGCTCAAGATTTGTAGTTTTAGCTGCTACCTAAAGGCATCAGCCACAGTTTACACTTTACAACTTTTTTCTTCTGTTACCTTCCTGTCTTCTACAATGCTAGATTGTAAATTTGAAATGCTTTCGCGAATAGTGTCCTTAACCCCAAATCACTTACATCAAATTACAAAATTTTCAGTGGATTTTGGAATACCATTCTTGAGAAGTACATAAATATCAATATTGAGTTAGATATTTCGTTCCTCACACTCGCGGCTCTTTATAGATGATGCTTTGTCACAAATTGATTTGTCATTTTATACACCACATTTTACAGTTTTTGCTGCAGAGAGAATTAAAGGGATGGTTGTATATTCTGATGTTGTCAATACTATCCATTAAGTAAACACGATTCTTGAAATCCCTCATGGTTTTTACTGTGTGTAATGTTTCATAAGATCTCGATTAATCTTTATTTATCCATGTCTAAAGCAGAATATCATTAGTTGTCACAGAAGACATTAGAAGAAGAATGTCATAAACAGTTTGAATTATAGTTAAGAAGTAGTCCAATTAGCGAAAAATCTCATTTCAGAAGGGTGTAAGTGTCTCCCAATTACTTTGGGGAGATGAGCCTTTTTATCTTAGCGTGTGATTGAGAAAAGTTATATTCATTGTGTTGCAACAAAATTTACATCGCAATATTATGGGTTATATACCAATTCATTTCTCCATTATTCATTCGATTAATTCACAATTAAATTCCTCCATTACAAAAACATAAAATATAATCGAATCAAATTTATTCATTTAATTTTATAGACAAACAATGATTCATCCATTATTCTTCAAAAATTAATAAATTCTCGTATGAATATAATAAATTAAAAAATATTTCTTAATTTTTAAAACATAAAAATTCAATAATTTATTTTTAACATTTTTAGGGAATCGGGTATCTATCCATCAAAAGTTTGTTAATAGATTAAATATTCATTCATAAAAAAATTGTTAATGAATAGATTTTAACAAACTTTTATTAAATAAAATTGGATTAGATCAAATTTTTAATAAATTGAATTGGTGGGTATTTTTTTTTTATCTAATCCACTGAAATAAAATTTATCCATGTAACCCGTACTAAATATATACCTATTTTTTTTTTCAAGCCCAGTTACTACATTACTAGTTCTCAGTTTTACTGCATCTCCCAGCTCCTTTAAGTTTTCAACAAACAAGAATAAGAAGTTTTAGCAAATATATAGAGTAGTAAATGATACAAATCCACTTTTTAATAAAGTATCTGAACATTGCAACTACATGTTTGAAAACATTATTGTATTAAACTTCATGGTGAACTTAAATGAAAGGATCAGTGTTACACACCTGTGGGAAGCTTAAAATCTTGGCTGTGGTTAAATGAAACAATACATTTATCAGTTTTTGAATAAAACACATTATGCAGTAATGCAGACTTTATAAAAATCTGAAATTTGCATGTAACGATATTCCTCTCCCTTTTTAATGTCATCAATTGAAGTGATTACTTTTGAACAACAAATGAAAGAAATTCAAATCTAGAGATAAAATATTTGGAATTCTTAATTCCTAGATGCAAAGTGAGTCAGTAAGTTCGACTACTCGGGCAATTTAAACTCTGCTTAGATAAAAGAAGAAATGTGATATATAACAGGGAATGAAGCAGAGCAGAACCCATCAACGTACCACCAAACATTTGGTGACCAAAACAATTTGTCCTTTCAAATTTCAAAACTATACACTCTTGTAAGCTGACATGATTTTGAATAATATATTAGAGTATATCTGTACACCAATCTTAGTATTCACAGAAATTTCATATCAGGAATGTGAACTATTTTGGCCAGTCACATTGCTTCTCTAATGTTATAAGATTCCAAATCCTCAATCTTTTCAGACTGTTAAGGCTTAGACTTGTTGGAAGATATCTCAAATTGGCAGTTACCAACACTCATTTCTTGAAGCAAGGGAAATCTCCAAAACAGTCATTCAAGGATTCTAGTTCATCAGTATCCCACAATGATAACGAGTGCAGGACAGTCATATGTTGTAAAGTATCATGCAAACTTTCCTCTTTGACGTATTTTTCAATCCACAAATCCTGAAGACAAGTTAGACACTGAAAACCTACTGACATTTTACATGAATCAACTTTTAATTTCTTGAGAGAGTGCAACCCTTGAAGCAATACTTCATCTGCCAAAACATTACCACATGCAGTAATTTCAAGCTTGGAAAGGCGTGGGAACATGTTTTCCCCATTCTCCCTTAATAACCTTTCTAGGTTTGGTAGCTTCAACACTGACAATATTCTAGAACTGCTACACCATCATATTACTCCTTACACAGCTATTTTTCATGAATATATTTTAGACTTTTCGAGATGGTAGTTTTCCAACTGTGGAAGTTCTAAACAGCTTTCACAATTCTCCAGTTAAATAGGACTAGACGTCCTTTGTGGGAAAATGAAACATATTTATATCCTACATCCTACCCAGGTCTATGAGGTTGAAGCATCCTACCAAGGTCTATGAGGTTGAAGCACTTCAAAAATCTGTCATGTTCTTGTAATCCAGACTCTTCATATTTTCTTGAGGTCATATGTTCAATGTCACAATTCTTAGTCTTAGAGGGATGAACCGGCCTTTGCAATAGTAGAGGGATGAACCCTCCTTTCTTCTTGCGGTAGCAGGTTTCGATGTACTTCACAGACACAAACATATATTTCACATATTTTGGATGGGATTTCACATCAGAACATTCTACATAATAAAGTATAAATAAACAGACTGAAATATTTTACATATTTTGGATGGGATTTCACATCAGAACATTCTTCATAATAAAGTATAAATAAACAGACTAAAATATTTTACATATTTTGGATGGGATTTCACATCAGAACATTCTACATAATAAAGTATAAATAAACAGACTGAAATATTTTACATATTTTGGATGGGATGCACCAGGTCCTTGCAAGAGTGCAAAACAAGGACGATGCTTGAGAGACCAGGTAGCAAGCTACCTTGATGGCCCTCTCCCTCAAAAAATTAATTTAATATCGTGTGGACTAATAGTCCACATATCAGATATTAAACTGATAAGAACAGATACTACACTTGATCTTAGCCAAAAGGCCGAGAAAGGTATGCTTAACAAAGTTGAAGTATTCAAAATTTATACTTCCAGCTTCAGTTGCTTGTCAATGTTCTGACAAGTGTGGGACTTCAGAACTTGTATGTCAGATGCTCTCATAGTGGTCCAAAGACCCTGTGTTTAAACAATTTCCAACATTCATTCTCAGATAGCTCTAGTTTATGAGGAGACACTTTCCATGATTGCAGCCACTTGTAGTAACAAAATGAAAGCACCGTTTGCCTCTCAAGGCAAAACAGATTTTCCATAATTGCAGTCTGTATTTTTGTTTAATTTATTTATTAGTGTTTCATGAATCATGTAAGCTTTTTAATGTCTCCCAAACACAAGTTAAATTTAGAGCAAATTCTAAATTAATTTTATTTATAAATCTTATGAGCAACTGGTAAAGAGACTCCATATAATCTTCCTCCATCAAATATTATGGGCTTTATCAAATTCTGTTGTTGACATCAAATAATTGAAAATTGAACTTGTCTTGAGTGGGATTCACCAACAAGGACGATGCTTGCAAGAGTTAGATATTTCGTTCCTCGTACTCACGGCTCTTTAGATGATGTTTTGTCACGAATTGATTTGTAATTTTATACATCACATTTTACAGTTTTTGCTGCAGAGAGAATAAAATGGATGGTGGTATATTCTGGTGTAATCAATACTATCAATTAAGGAAACAGATTCTTGAAATCTCACATGTTCTTTTACTGTGTGTAATGTTTCATTTAGATGTCGATTATTCTTTGATTATTCTTTATTTATCGATATCTAAAGCAGAATATCTTTAGTTGCACGGGATGTCACCTACTAAAACATCAGCACAACCCCAATAAAATTGGATTAGATCAAATTTTTAATAAATTGAATTGATGAGTATATTTTTATCTAATCAAGTGAAATAAAATTTATCCATGTAACCAGTACTCAGTATACCTGTTTATACTCTTGCAAGCCCAGTAACTACATTACAAGTTCAGCTTTACTGCATCTCCCAGCTCCTTTAAGTTTTCAACCAACAAGAATGAGAAGTATTAGTAATTACATATAGTATTAAATGATACAAATCCATTTTTTAATACATCGATGAAACGACTCTATGAGGTCCAATAGGAAAAGGAGCAAATAATACAAGTATCTGAACATTACAACTACATGTTTGAAAATCTTATTGTATTAAACTTCATTGTGAACTTAAATGAAAGGATTAGGATTAGTGTTACACGCCTGTGGGAAGCTTGAAATCTTGGCTCTCAGTGACTGGAGTTCTAGTTAAATGAAACAATACATTTATCAACTTTGAATAAAACACATTATGCAGTATGAAAATCTGAAATTTGCATGTAATGGTATTCCTCTTCCTTTTTGATGTCATCAATTGAAATGATTACTTTTAAACAACAAATGAAAGAAATCAAATCTAGAGATAAAATATTTGAAATTCTTAATTCCTAGATACAAAGTGAGTCGGGAAGTTTGACTACTCAAAGCAATTTAAACACTCTTTAGATAAAGGAAGAGATCTGATATATATAAAAGGGAATGAAGCAGAGGAGAAGCCATCAACTTACCACTCAAAAGTAAATTTGGTGACCTACACAATTTGTCCTTTCAAATTTAAAAAATATGCACGTTCTTGTAAGTTGACATGATTATGAAGAATATATTAGAGTATACCTGCACACCAATCTTAGTATTCACAGAAATCTAATGTCAGGATTGTGAGTTATTTTTGGCCAGTCCACTGGCTTGTTGGAAGATATCTCAAATTGGCACAGTTAGAAACACTCAATTCTTGAAGCAAGAGAAGATTTCCAAAACAGTCAGTCAAGGCTTCTAAACTATCGCGCAAATCTTCCTCTGTGACGAATTTTTCAATCCACAAATCCTGAAGACAAGTTAGGCACTGAAAACCTTCTGACACTTTTTACATGAATCAACTTTTAATTTCTTGAGAGAGTGAAAACCTTGAAGCAATACTTCCTCTGCCAAAACATTACCACATGCAGTAATTTCAAGTGTGGAAAGGGGTGGGAACATCTTTCTAGGTTTGGCAGACTGACAATTTTCTAGAGTCATGAAAACTACTACACCATCACATTACTCCTTACAAAAGTATTCTACATGAATCATGTTATGTAGTCTTGGACTTTTTAGAGACGGTAATTTCCATCTAGAAGTTGTAAACAATCCTCCAGCTTTTAAGGAAGTTAAACATTGTGGAAAATGAGCAACTGATAAGATCAAACTCTGAAGTTGTTGGCTATGAGGTTGAAGGACTTCAAGAATCTGTCAAACATTTTGTCCCATGAAAACTACAATTTACCTGGTTTCTTAATATTAACATGTATGATTGAAATGTACATCACTACGGTTTTGTAAAATTTTTTAGAAGAGCCGTAGCAGATCCTAAATTTTGGATTATGGCCAAATAATTGAACTTGGTTTGAGTGGGATGCGCCTTTGCAATAGTGCAACACAAAGGCAATATGTTTTAGTAACCCACTAGCAAGCTACCTTGATGGCTCTCACACTTAAAAAACTAATTTAATATCACGTGAACAAATAGTCCACATATCAGATATTAAACTGATAAGAACAGATAATACACTTAGCCAAAAGGCAGATATTAAACTGATAAGAACAAATACTACACTTCTTAGCCAAAAGGCCCGGAAAGATATGCTTAACAATGTGGAAATATTCAAAATTCTAAATTTATACCTCCAGCTTCAGTAGAGCTTGTGACAGATGAGGGCATATAGTAGTATATGAGGGGCAGCCACTTTGAAAGACTAGTAACCAAAATGGCATTTGCCCCACATTGCAGGAAATATTATGAGAAACTGGTACGGTAATTCTACTAAATAAAATTAGTTTTTATGAAATCCTGACAATCAGTTTCAACTTTTTACACTATACACAAAAGGTTTCAACATTTTACCCTAGACACAAAAGGATAACATAAAGCAGATAAAATCATTGAAAAAGGATAATATATAGCAGATAAAATCATTGAAATGTTTTGGATGTTGGGTGGGATGCACCAAGTCCTTGCATTAGTGCAAAACAGGGACAATGCTTGAGGAACCAAGTAGCAAGCTACTCCGATGGCCCTCTCCCTCAAACAATTAATTTAATATCATGTGGACTAATAGTCCACATATCAGATATTAAACTGATAAGAACAGATACTAAACTTGATCTTAGCCAAAAGGCCGAGAAAGGTATGCCTTGATTCATTGCAGAGTTCAGATTTTATATCTCAAGCTTCATCTGCTTGTCAGTATTCTGACAAGTGTGGGACTTTATATTACTTAAGTCAGATGCTCCTAAAATCAACAGACTATAAATTTTAGAACAGCAATTGAGTTCATGTGATGTCTGATGAACTAATTAGTCATTCCAAATATCTTTTACTCGATATTACCAACCATGTTGATCCTTCTCCTATAGGACTGGTGATACCTCATTAAGGTTTAACCAAGTATTTCTTATATAATTATCTTTCATGCTAATTATTTTCTAACAATGGAATATGTTAAGCCGTTGAGTTTTCCTGAATGGGAACCTGATTAGGAACTCCAAATAAATCTAAGGGTAACTTTATCAAGCTCATCCCTGATCCCTCCTGGGAGCAAACATGTTTTGCATTGTATACATAAGTATAAAGCTTATAACAGCTTCGGTTAAGCAATCTCCTTTCATCTTGCTGTGATGGATACCAGATTTCAATTTTGTGCAATCTTCACAAGCTTATAGGAATTGTCCTACATGGTTTCTAAGAAAAATTTCTGCATTAGACCATTCTACATAATAGGAACTCCAAATAAATTTAAGGGAGGAGCAAACAAGTTGCATTATTGTATAAATAAGTATAAAGGTTATAACAGCTTCCGTTAAGCAATTTCCTTTTGTCAATCTTATAACAGCTTCTGTTAAGCAATCTCCTTTCAACTTGCTCTGATGGATAACAGATTTCAATTTTGTGCAATCTTCACAAGCTTATAGGAATTGTCCTACATGGTTTCTAAGAAAAATTTCTGCATTAGACCATTCTACATAATAGGAACTCCAAATAAATTTAAGGGAGGAGCAAACAAGTTTTGCATTATTGTATAAATAAGTATAAAGGTTATAACAGCTTCTGTTAAGCAATTTCCTTTTGTCAATCTTATAACAACTTCTGTTAAGCAATCTCCTTTCAACTTGCTCTTATGGATAACAGATTCCAATTTTGTGCAATCTTCACAATCTTAGAGGAATTGTCCTACATGGTTTTTAAGAAAAATTTCTACATTATAGGAACTCCAAATAAATCCTACATGGTTTTTAAGAAAAATTTCTACATTATAGGAACTCCAAATAAATTTAAGGGGGGGAGCAAACAAGTTTTGCATTATTCTATTGATAAGTATAAAGCTTATAACAGCTTCTGCTAAGCACTCTCAAGCTCATAACAGCTAAGCACTCTCAAGCTCATAACAGCTAAGCACTCTCAAGCTCGGGGGACTACATAGTTTATTGAAAGAAATTGAAAGAAGGAAAAATTTTCACATAAGACCATTCTACATAAAATAAACCATATAAGACAAAAATGATTAACCTGTTTTGGGTGGGATGCACCAAGTCCTTGCAAGAGTGCAAAACAAGGACGATGCTTGAGAAACCAGGTAGCAAGCTACTTTAATGGCCCCCTCCCTCAAAAAATTAATTTAATATCGTGTGGACTAATAGTCCACGTATCAGATATTAAACTGATAAGAACAGATACTACACTTGATCTTAGCCAAAAGGCCGAGAAAGGTATGCTTTAAACTGTAGAATTTTCAAAACTTATACCTCCAGCTTCAGTTGTCTATCAATCTTCTGACAAGTGTGGGACTTCATAACTTGTGTCAAATGCTCTTTTAACAGTCATAACATTCTCAATGACCTTATATACGTTACTATACAAATTATGTTGACTCTTCAAGCTTTTGCTAATCATGGTTAGAACAAATAGGACTTAAAAGAAGTTATTCTATGTTCTACTTAGAGAAGAACAAGATCTTTTATGTATTTTTTAGTGGTCATATATGAATTTTTAATGTGAACTAAAACTTTTATCAGTTATTCTGCAACATAATTCCTCTTATCCATTTTGTTGCTCAAATAAAAAATGACAACACAGACTTGTAATTATAATAAAAAGATTTGGATTTGTCTGCAGCAGCAGCTTAATTAAGATAAGTCAATGTATAAAGAAACATCCTCCAGCCTTTTGTACAGGTGGGATTCAGACTATTTGATTCTATTTAGCCTTGGAATGTATGGTGTAAGTTGTCATTGGTTTGAATTTGTTTGACAAATTTCCTACCTTTCTGTCAATCTGAATTGTCTTTGCTGCGTTCAATATATTTCTATGTTTCCTTGTTTTCATCTGTTAGAATTAAAGACAAGAAGGTAACTGAATCTCATTGATTTTCAGAAAATGACAATTGTATATTGGACTATATCTATTTGGCCAGACTTAATACCTAAAAACATTACCAATGTTAGAAAGAAAAGTTTACCATCATAAGAAGACTTACTATAAGGTTTTCAAATACCATAATATAATATATCAAATAATAATTGAAACATCTTATTCAGTAAAGAAAAAGAAATATACATAGATATTTCCTTGGTTACGAAACAACGATTAGTTTGCAACTTAAACAAGTTTATATATGAATTTAAATAAGTTTCTAGACAATGGTTCTACGAGTTTTTCTCAACATTACAACAGTCTTATGATTCTAGTTATTTATTATTGGTATTGAGCTCCTTATTCATATTATAGATATGTGACTTTATCCAACATTTCTTAGAATTTCTTGAGTCAAAGAAACCATACTTTATTTTTGTTTAGTGAACATTACCTACAGAATCTAGTTTAAAATTTAACCAGTTAAGTCATGACTCAATTACACTATGAGAGGCTATTAAAAATATCAGTTAAAATCGGTTGTTATAACTCAGTGACAGTGTTACAAGCGATTAAGATATCAGTTAAAATACAAAGGACTGCAGTTCTGCAAATTGTTTAAATATAAAGGGCGCAATTGTGCATATTGTTTTGTCCCTGGAAACTTCAATATCCCACAAACACAAGTGGAGTGTGAAATATGCACAAAGGATCACACACTCAAAATTGGTGGTAGTGTAAAATTGGTGGAAGTGTCTGCACATTGTCCCTGTAAGTTTTCTTGTTTGTCAGTAAGTTCGAAAAAGAGTTCGGCTGCTGAGAGGTTAGTAAAGAAAAAATATTAATTACAATGCATTATTACCTTAAAATAAAGCCTAATTTTATTTCAAAATTAATTTAATCGTGAGTCAAATACTTGAGTTTTATATTTTGAACTCCAGTTATTGGTAAAAGTTCTGACAAGAATTTCCAAGAGGAACATAATTTCAAAATGTTTAAATCTGAGACTCATAACTGAGTTTAAATACATTATAGTGTTCCCAGATATATTTTACTTCAATATATGACTAGCTACTGTGTTTTTTCTTTTCCATTTTAAGTTTGGTTTTGAATACATTAAATTTAGTGAGAGTATTGTAAACAAATCAGTCGAAAATGAAAAATGGCAAAGCTGAAGATGTTTGTTTAGTATCTTCTCACAGAACAAAAATTAACTCATCCATCCAACATAACCTTTTAAAAGAAATTTTATTTTAGATTAAAGAGGATAAGAGGGCATGTAAAGAAACATCATCCAGCAGCTTGTAAAGGGGTGATTCAAACTTACTTTGGTTTTGGTTTTTACCTCATATGAATAGTGTTTCTCATCCTTGCTCTCGTTGGTGTATTCAACATCTTATCCTGCTGTTAATAAAAATGGTTCGAGATAGGTTAACTAATTTGGGACTAATTCACAACCAAGTTACTGCAAAGGGAATAGATGTACAGAGAAATATGTCGCAATATTGTAAAGTTTGTATGTTTGATTTGGTAAGCATTGTAAACAATTTGCATGAAAAAAAATCAGCTAATAAAGAATAAATGTTTAAGAATTGTAAATTATACTTGTATATGTAATTATTGGCTTAGTTTAAGCATCAAATGATAAACTTGTTATTTAATGTTTGTCGTATATGCTGGATGGCGAAAGTACAAGTGCGAATTTAAATCGTGGAGAAATTTAGGTGGACCTTATGAGGAGAGAGCGAGGATTTTGTTAAGTTGAATCTTGTTTGTTTCTTTCTTGGTTACACTAGATGCCACCCAAACTTTGTCCATTTTGCTATTAATTACTAAATTAATAAAACATTTATTTTTTTAATATTTTTAAGATATTAAGTATATTTACTTTTATTTTGTAAATAGCAAAAAGACTACTAAAATAATAATTTGGGATTTGTTTGGACAAACTTTCCATAAGAATTCTACGAAAAAATAGGAAAAAAAAGTTTTTTCTTAGGTTAAAATTAATTTATGCAAATTTTATCCTTTTTTTTTTTAGAAATTGTAATGGAAAAAAATTATCTCCATTGACATATATGCTTTATCCTAGATTTACCAAACTAGGACGTTTTTATTGTCAGAACATTCTAGACATTCTCAACCTATGTATTGTTTATATGTGGTATTCATATTAGTTGGCGATTGCAAGCTGATGATCGGCTCAATATTTGTTAATTTAATTTAGTCTTATTAATTTTAATAAAAAGTTACCAAATAAGATACACTCATTATATAAATTAAAAGTAAACAGCACTCTTAGTTTCTTCCGTCTCTCGATCAGTTCATTATTTATATTGGTCAACCAGTCAGTCATAAGGTGGACAAACTTGTACAAATGGTAAAATTTTCCATTAACCAAACAACTGATCCACACCCTTTCTCCAAATCAACAGTGGATAAATCTCTGCTTTTGTTGAATCCATAAACTGTAATGTTAGGACCTCGAACAATCATAAACTAAAATGAAGCATTCTTCCGGAAATTGAGAATTTAGATCTCAAATGTTCAGGCAAGATTTTAAAGATGGACATTGAAATCATAATTTATTCCATTTGAAAAGATAGAGTTTTAAAGTTTCATACATCAAGGATCATACACGCGACTGAAGCTACCAAAATCCACAAGATAGAGTACATATTTTTATAACACAACAGCAAACTTTGGATTACCATTAAGCAGCAGTTTCTAAATGAAAGCAGCCAAGGTAGATATCGCAGCAATAACCTTGGTAAGAGTAGATGATCAAGTTGAGGGGAGACATTCATGAAGTCCCTTTTTTTTTTCTCCCTGGAGTCTTATTATCTCTTGCTACATCCTCAAGTCCAAGAACTCAACTTTGACTATTGTTATTATTAGGATCTGTTTTTTTCACCATTTTATTTTGAGCATGGAATGAAAATGACATTATATATGTTCCCTTCAGATTTGAAGACTGGCAGATATGGACCTTGCAAGGCTGAGAACCTCAAATGGTGGCCTATTCATCACCTCTTTCACTGTTAAGGGGCATGAATCTGTGATCCAGAAGTAAGTAAATGCACTATCTGGATGCCCTGCGCATGAAAGTTAGAAATGGATGAAGTTGAGAAAATAAAAGTGTAAATAATAAGCCACTAATTTAATAGAAGATTGTTTGATGAAATACTAGCGTTGTTAACAGATGGAAGTATATCTTCTTCATTCCTTTTAATTTTATAGTACTCAATTGAAAGTTAATTACTGTTTACTGAAAGCAATACTAGATCTGTGAGTGTTCAATTACAACAAGAATGGTTTCAAGTTAATGCACAGAGTAAAGCAGTTACCACCCCCGTTATCATGCTCAAAGCGTGCCCATGAATTATTTGGAAAAATGCCATGGGTCACGTAAGCACTAATCTTTGCTGCTCCATTAGCTGCCAAGACTTTCTGAAAGATGACAGATTAATGAGTTAACAAGATATAAACGAAAGCATCTTTGCTACAATAAATAGAACTATATAAGATTCCACCTTTTGTGCCATGTAAGAATCCACAAGCACAGATGTTTATACCTGACACTCTATCAAAGTTCCACCTGATTGAACCAAATCATCAACAATCACAATATGCCGACCCCTAGGGTCTCCCTCCTTAATACGAACTATCCTTTGATCTCCTTCCCGAACTTTTGCACAGACTATCTGCATATCCATTGTGTAAGTGCTAACAGATGGAACCGCCAAAGCAAGTTAGTCTATGTTTCAAGCTAGACTGGTACCAGTGTGATATTTATAACTTTTACTGAACTTGAGAAAAATTGTTAGATTAACTATATTCAATACCGTTGGAAAATGCTGCAGTTGCTTGTGAAACCGTTTCCATGCACCATCATCAGGAAAAGCAATTGATATCTGTGAAAGAAGAAAACCAAAGTTGTTACTGAATATGAGATAGTACAAAAGCATTGGTTCTCATTCAATTTTATAACTAATATATAATCTGCTTTTATAACCTTAAAGTTAGAAGATTAGTCTTTTAGGTAGAGCTTTACTCATGTGCCTAAGTCATAACATAATTTCCATTATCAAAATTTACAAGCTCGTGAGATAGTAAATAGAAAAACTATACAGGAACACAGAGCCTGAAAGAGAAGAAATAAATATAGGTGAAATCCTCACATTATCAGAATCAGGAAGATCCTGGAGCCTTCTTTTCAGCAATGGTATCCCACTCTCAAAGCATGGTAAAATGTTATCACCAAAGTAGAATCTCTCCTGAATTGCAACAAACAATCAAACAATTATAGCAAGGAATTTCACAACTGGCAAAGAAAGACAAGGAAAAACATGAGACGGACCACCCAAAAAAACATTCGTTAAAAGCAATTCCACAAATATTAGACCTGCAAGGCATGAATGTCAAACGTCACCAGACTGGTAGGTCCTCCCCTAGAAATGGGTATATTTGACAAAAGTCTGGCCAAAGTAAAAGCTGTGGCAATATCTCCTTCATCCTCCATACGCTCTGAGGTGCCCGTTGGGAAAAACGGAAGGACAAGGGTAAATGAAGCAATGAATAGTTTTGGCAATGCATAAATAACAGGAATCTGCTCAAAAATCACTGCTGGAGAACTGAATGAGGCCAGAAAAGCCACATGCTTCCCGCGAATTCCTTGGGCATTGGGAATGAAAATGTTGGGGAAGCCATCAGGAAACTTGCTGAGTTTTCAGTTGCACAAAGTACTTCAGTGAAAGCAACCATACAATTCACTCAAAACGCAAACCAACTAGAAAAAATAAAATAAAATACAACCCAGAACTAAACGGGCTTTAAGCTTTAATCTCATGCATCAAGATTTACAATGGGGCAGCATAGTGTAATAATGCTATATTCTCCTACAAAAGCTCTTACTCCCAATGAAGTACTAAATGAAAAGACATTTAATGCATGCAAATATAAACCTATCATACAAGGAAGAATGAGGATGTAATGGGATTCAGAACTATTCTAACCGTAACAGCTATTTACAAGTTAGGAAATTGCAACCACGGAAACATCAATTCTAGCCCAACAAAGCAATTTAGCTAAATGGGGCACTCGAAGTTGATGGAATACAGAGACGGGACAATATAACCGTGATGGGTACTTCCAAGTTCCTAAATTGCATCATCATGACTTCAATTCCAGCACAATAGAGCAATTCACCAAAATGGGATACTCAAAGTAGACGGAAAAACAAACACAAATCACTACATTGGTCAAAATCGAAACCAAAGAAAACACAGAGAGGTGCAAAGGATGCATCATGCATGGCGAGAAATGCAACGTGAGCGAAAAGGGACGAACCCCCAAGAGATGGTGCGAAGCTCGATGGCGTCGGACTCGGCGGCGATTTTCTCGGCGAGGGCCTTGGTCTCGGCGGAGAAGAAAAGGACAACCTTTTTGGCATTTTTGGTGGGGAATTGGGAAGCAGAGGTGACAGCGGAGACAGAAACCAATGGAGAAGAAGGGTTGGAGTTGGAGAGAGCGGTGGAGTCTTTGCTCATGTCGGAGATACGCTCGATTGTCCAGCGGCGATGGCCCTCGAAGCCTTTGATCTCGCACCTCAGATTCGAATTGAAAGAGAAAAGGGATTTGTTGTTGTTGTTGTTCTTAGAGGGGTGAAACAGAGAGTGAGAACGTTTGAGTGTGAGAGGTTTGTTCGATGGAAGCGACAAAGACGGAGGGGGTGGCGTGGCCGCCATTGTCGGCGGTCACCGTCCAGTTCTTCACTCGAAGATCGCTTTCTGTTTAAGGGGGACAGTTGGAAAAGATTTGCAAGTTCGGTACTACATTGTATCCCACAAAAGGATAAAACATAAATCAATACTATATAATTAGTGAGATCTATTTTTAAGTATCTTTTGCACTCACTCATTTTTTGTAACTGAATTTAGTATATACATTTTCTTTGCAACTTTACCTTTACTTATAATATTTTGATAATTACTTTTATTTTATTTTATTAACTATATGTTTAACACATAAAAAAATTAACCATACAGGTACAAAACTGCATGTGTTTCTACTGGTCTATGATACAATATTATAAAAATGTTTTTGTTTTTACTTGCACAATTATTAACGTTTGTTTCTTCCGTCATGTTTTTTTGACTTAAATCACTTAAAGGATAGAATGTAAAAAAATAAGTAAATGAAACAATAAAAACAAAACAACATAAAAAGGTACAGAGGAGAGGTTGCACTATACTAGTGAGACACTCAATCTAGGTTTTTGTTTCACATTTATGCTATAATTTGACCCAATCAAACTAGTGATGTAAGAGTTTCAACAAATAGATTGTTGTCACCTAGTTACTCCCTTTATCTACAAGACAAGGGTAAGAAAGAAAAAAATAAAATATTCATCAAAATTGCTTTTACTTTTTAGATATTTATTGTTTAGATGATAAAATAAATTGAGTGAGAATGTCTCTCATTAATTGAGTTTAATAAATATAAAATACTATAAGTTAAATTACTATAATCTTTACATTGAAAGAAATAAATATAAATAAGACTATAATTTAAATTATGCACAATTAGAAATAAGTGTAGTCTAATATGTAAAAACAATCATCTGTTAAAATTCATCTATGGTTTGTTAATTTTTTTTTGAAATATAACACTATTGTTCCATTGTTAAGTTACAAAACTAATTGCAAATTTTATTACAGATGTAAATGAAATCACCTAGTAGGAAACTTCATACTAGACATAGGAAAACATAGTTAGAGTTTAGTTCTGTTAAGTTTTTATTATTTTTTTTTTATGTTAGTTTATAAGGGTTGCATTTTGAAAACAACAAAATTTATTATTTAAACTAATTTTTTGCATTGACCAACTTGACACATCACATTGAAAGTATTAAAACAAGTCATTTTGTTAATAATATCATGAATAGAGACAGATATAATCCATTTAAAAACGATCAAGACTCTAATGCAGTTGGTTATTATTCAGTACCTTAGTCCAAGAAGTAAATATGCATAAACTTAAAATAATGCTTTCAGTTCAATTTTTCTTGTCTGGGTTTATACATTGTTTTGGAACACGTAGGTCAACAGTTCATTGGATTTGTTGCACCCTCATGTGACTTTTTTTTTTCTCTCATAGAAGTTCTAAAAGCATTTTTTTATGATAATCCTTTCAAACCTTATTTCAAATTTTGTATTTGTATTTTATTAGGTAACATTTCCTCGTATAAAATACAATGTGTTTAGGGTTATGAACTATATTCAAAGGTTGAATTACAAGGTGCAGTTATTATTGACTAATTTCATGATACTTTTGTGTAAATTTTATAAACAAACTTATAAAATTACTTATATATATATATATATATATATATATATATATATATATATATATATATATATTAATAAAATTGTTAATTTAGAAAATCTCGAAGGGCTAAAAATTTGGAACGATAAAAATAAATTTATGTCTCTATATATATGTTATTAAAGAGGAAGAGTACAACTCCCACTACTTAGATGAGCTACAGATTTGTTTGCGACTTTATTAGATAATCAAAATAACTAAAGCAAGCATTTTTTATAACATTAAACTATATAAGGATGTATTTTCATTTACATCGATTCTAGGTTATATTTATAATACCCAAAATATAATAACAAATAGAAAAAAAGTAAATATACGAACACTGCGCACGTGTTTTTTACTAATTTTAGATAAAATTAATTATAACATATTATTTAATAATTTTTACAATTTTGCCAAACAAAACAAAACATAGTTTTATACAAAAATATAAGTTTTCTATTATTTCAATTAATATATATATATATATATATATATATTATTTTTCTAATTTT
>Ga0209700_102962_pt1 | contig 33402 bp, 16 predicted proteins | sample SiratroredBW_FD_187528 | JGI IMG/M metagenome (GOLD analysis project Ga0209700, IMG submission 187528) | Root nodule microbial communities of legume samples collected from California, USA - Siratro red BW (SPAdes) (version 2) | ecosystem: Host-associated > Plants > Roots > Nodule | place: USA...
CGTTGTGGGGTGCTTGTACCTTCCCCACACGTAACCGACTCCCGGACCTGAAATCTGGTTTTTGCGAACTTGCCTTATTTTGTTTTTGGTTTTCCATAATTTTCCTTTAATAAATTATGGTGGCGACCCTACTATCTTGAAAATTATTTTTTGTTCGCCGTCCTCGTCGTGACCCCGATTGCGACACAGTTGAATTTAAATTTTATAACAATTCTTTTAGTTTTAAAATTATGAAAGTAATTAAATGCATTATATTTGTTGAAAGTAATATAATTGATAGACTTTTCAATAGAGTTAAGATATTTAATAAATATATTTGAGAGTTATATTTATTTATTAATTGTAGTATTTAATAAACATATCAGTTAATACTATATATAGTTATATCATTAACAAAATATATATGTATCAAATACTCTGTTGATTAAATTTTTCCGGTTGAATTATCTGTTACGGAAAAGAATACTAACCTAGTACATTCTATATTCAAAATGATGTTATCAGAATTTGAACCATTTAAGCACGAGATAGACGCTGTTACTTGTGTCAATTAATCTTAGATATTTTTTTTATTATTTATTTATATGTTCCAGTATAGACTAGTCACGTGTAATTTAAGGGTAGCTAAAGAAAATTTAAATATATTTTTCACTTTTATTTAAGGGTGGTTAAAGAAAATTTAAATATATCTTTCACTTTTTTAATTTTTTTAAAAATCTTTTAAAGGCAAAACCATGATGAAATTTAAGTTGCAAAGCTAATAATACATTAATTGTGATGATGAACCTTATCAATGCTAATAAATTTGAAGTTGGAACAATAATACCATTTATGAAAAAGAAAGAGTAATTTCTTAAAGACAGACTTTAGTTCTCCTTAGCTCTCAAGTAGAGGGAATAGACAATTGACCATTGTTTTTCTTAGGATTCCGAATATATTTAATAGTTTCATATAATTTAATAATTTAAGAGTAGTGACAAAAAACAATTTAAACAATTTTTTTTTTAATCCTTTAAGACATTTTTAAAAACAATCTTAATTAATTTTTTTTTATATATTTAATAGTTTCATATTATTTAGGAATTTAGGTAAATGATAACTTGAGCTTCCTTCTTTAACCCTCTAAAATGGAACAATATAATTAATTAAAGTATCTAATAAATATATTTTATTTATTATATTTTCTTCATAATATTTAAAAAAGGTTCTTATAAATGCTATATTTATTAGATAAATAGTTATATTTAATATTTTAATTAGTATTTATATTAAATTCAAACATATAATTTATTAAATATTTTTTAATTATTACATTAAATGTTTAATAAAAATATTTCAGTTAATAAATATATCTTTTAATACATAGTCAGTTTTATAAACATAATGATGTAATAAAATTTTAATTAAATTCAAAGAACTGTACCTGCTTGTATCATTCAATGATATATTATTTTTCTCTATATAAAAGTAATTAGAATGGTAACTCTTAAATAATCATTTAGCTTACTAATTTAATGTTATTTTCAATTTCTGTCATATATATATATATATATATATATATATATATATATATATATATATATATATATATATAACTTATAGTTTTACACTTTTAAATAAGTTTTTTATAATACTCAAAAAGTAGTTATAGCAAATAAAGTTAAAATCTATTTGACTGGAAGACAAAATTAATTTTTCTATTGATAAATTACCAATATATTTTTTATAAAATTCTCTTAGAAATATCTAAAATTTCCTTATGCGCTTGAAAAATTCAATATGTAGATAAAATAAGCACATTGCAATTTGTCACCACTATCAAACTTATCTCATCTATGTTTCCAAAGTTTTAAATTCATGCATCTAATGTTCATGTTTCTTGCATACATTATTCAGGACCAAAAATATTACTAGTCTTCCTTCTTATCATCTTTTTCCTGTTCCTCTTCATCTTTGTCATCCTTGTCTTTTTCATCCTCTTCCTCCTCCTCCTCCTCTTCTTCAATGGCTTTGGTAGCTTCCTTAAGGATAAGCTTCAAAAGTCTCTCATACATTTCAATCACATTTTCCAACATGTCAATCACCTTTTTCTTATCTTCCACCACAACATCCCTCATCTCCCCAATCTCTGTGATTTGATTCAAGGTCCTAAGAATCTGCTCATTACACAACCCAGAAGAAGTGAAGGAACCAGTACCCTCTTCAACTGCAACTTCCTTTCCCTTTCCCACTCCTAACCCACCACCATTTCCCTTGATCACAATCATATCACTAATGGTTACCAATTCATCTCCAAAAACCATCATGACTTCTCCATTCTCAACACTCCACATCCACACACTCCCATCTTCTGCAGCAGACACCAAACTCCTCTCTTCATTCACCAAAACCAATGACACAATTGACCCACCATGACCCTTAGCCCACTTCTTCACCTCACAAGCCTTACCTACTGATTTTGCACTCCCAAGCTTCACCAACCCATTATACACAAACCCATCTGCCCCACCAGCATAAACTGCTAACCCTGTGGAATCCAAGGCCACCCCAGAAACACAACATGGGAAAGCCACAGTCTTCATAAGGGTCCCACCATTTCCCAAATTCCAAAACTTGCATGTGCAGTCTAATGAGCAAGAAACCAAAGTGTTCATCACGTACTTTAAAGCAGTCACAGACTCAGAATGTGCTTTCCACTTGTTCAAGATCAAGTCTTTTTCGCCACCCTCCTCCTCCAGGGAAACCCCAACAATGATCTTGAAGGTAGGGACAACAACAATTGTCCCATCTTCATTACCTGAAATAACAAGCGACTCATCATCGCTCAGAAGAATGCTAGAAACTGAACTTGAGTGCACAACGGTTGATCTGATCACATCCCCAGAAGAACTTGAGAGAGATATGACACTCCCTGAGATGCCACCACCAATGAGAAATGCTCCATCGGGTGTAGCAATGAGAGGGGCGATTGGTTCAGGCACAGGGAAGTTACGAAACACAGAAGAACCGTGCCAGTTATAGATGTTGATGGAGCCGGCACCAGTGTCTGAGGACACGTGTGAGGCTGCGAGCAATCTCCGACCCACTGTGGTCAGGCCATGACATGGAGACCGACTACTGGAGAACCGTGTGACGGCGGTGCGGCTAACGGTGTCATAGACCATGATGGGTCCGTCAGGGGAGCTAGTGATGATGAGTTCATTGGAGGAGTTGGAGGAGGAGGACATTTTCTGTTTGGGAAGATAATGAGGAAACAAGAAAGGGTTTGTGAATAGAATTACTTGTGGTTCAGTTTTATAGTTTAATTTTTTCTTTAGTACTTTTTTTTTATAATTTAAAATGTTCTAATTGTATTATCAATTTAAAATATCATTCCATAAAAAAAACTACATTTATTTATTTGTATCCTTTATTAATATATAAATTTGTATTTTGATTCTTCTATAATTAAATGCTTTATTTGCGTTTCTTGTTTGACTTTAAAAATATAATGCATTTATATTAAACTAAAAGCTTTAACTTAGAATATGATTCTTTTTATTTAAAAGCTCTTAGATTATAACTTTGACCTACTTAGTCTAAACTAAACAATTGAACAACTTATGTTAATATCTCTTTTAACAATTTTTTTTATTAAGAATTAAATTTGTCAATTGAATATTTACAATTAGATCAAAAATTATAACTCATAATTAAGTATATGATTTTTATTATTTAAGAGTGTAATAGTCCAAACATAACAAAATAATTTTTATTTTTATGTCATCTCTAATATAATATTTAAAAAATAATAATTTTATGTGTTATACAAATGTGTCAGCTCATGCTAACTCAATGCATGCAATCTTTAATGGTCTTACATATTGATTTGCTTCTTTATCTCTAAATTCTATGTCGTTCAATCGTTTGATACATGAAAAATAGAGAGCAGTCTTAGATTTTATATACTTTCCTCAAGAGTTTGTCTACTCTTATAGTGCAGCAACATTCTTCCTTATTGTAGCTAAAAGTGGTCATTATATAATACTTGAGAAAGTCAATATAAAAAACTTGTCTTCGAAAAGGGAATAAAGAATCAAGAAGGGTGGTGATGATACTTAAATAACAAAATATGTTCTATATACTTGTTGTTTAAACACAAAATTAAAATTAAAATAATATACGTTGACTTTGATGTAACCTCTGTATATATAATTATTTATTGAAGTTAAATTTTATAAAAATTATTATTTTTTATTTTGAAAATTATGAACAGTTAAATATGTTATATTCATTAAATGTAATATAATTAATAGAGTTTTCAATAGCTATATTATTTAATAAATATATTTAATGTTAAGTAAAACTCAGTTACATTTATTTATCATAGTATTTAAATATATCAGTTAACATTAGTTAACATTATGTTATATTTAATAAAAATAATATATCTATCAAATGCTATAGTCATTAACTTTTTAATCTGTTCAATTATTTATTATGAAAAACAATACTTAATACCGAGTAATATAATATATGCATCTAAAAAATGATATTATCAGAAGTTGAACATTTAATTAAAAGACACGACTCTTACTACTTGTGTTTAGCGTTTATTTATTATTTATATAATTAATTGATAATAAAGCATTTAATAAATATATAATATTTATTATATTTGCTAAATAATGTTTTAATGACTACGTATTAAAATTAAATGATATATTAATTAGATGAAATAGTTATATTAAATATTCTATTTATTACTTATAGTATATTTAAAAAACAATTTATTAAATATTTTTTTAATTAGTAAATTAAAGTTTGAATAGAAATACTTTAACATATATCAGTGAGTTTTTTTTTTTTCAAAATTTATGTTAGACATTAGTAGGAATAATAAAAACATCTTATCTAGATTGACACTCATATCATTCTTCGATTACATACCATCATATAAATATATTATTAAAAGAAAAAAGAAAGGAAGGTAAAACTCATATCATTCTTCGATTACATACCATCATATAAATATATTATTAAAAGAAAAAAGAAAGGAAGGTAAAACTCATAGGTAACCAAACTAAATCCATGAATAAAAAGAAATCACTTCAAATTAAATTCTAAACATTGAAAGTTGTTATCCATTATGGAAAAAAAAAATCTAAACAATTGTAAGATGTTAAAAATTGAATACTATAAAAAAATTTATCATATTATCAATTTCTAAGATAGTCAGCTTATCAATACAATGATTTTCTTTTGTTAAGATTTGAGAAACTTTAAACTCCATGTCTCCATAGTTCTTCAAGCATTTTCGCCATCTACCCGTGATAAACCAAAGAACCATACTCAACAAAAAAATGCTAAACAAAATAAAGAAGAATAACTTTCAAACCAAAGTTTCTAAAACCAGCAAAATGAGGATACTCATAACAAGAATGACTCGCTTGATCTCAGGATATAGTGAATTATGATCACTCAAGAAAGCAGAGAAGCTCCTTATATACTTCCCTTTAAGGATTCTAACATAAACAGCTAAACCTGGAGAGTCTCTACCAACCCTATTAATATTGATTTCAATCCAGCCAATATCATGAAATTTCCAAACCATTTGATCCTGAACAAAAACCTTGGAAGGTCTTAGTGTTGATAAAAAAATCTTTAACATAGAAAAATTAGAAATATCATTATGCACTCATGTTTATTTAAAGTAGACATATTAACACATTCCTTAATAATATGAATAGGAATATCATGAAGATTAGAAGGAATTAAATTCATCACGTCTTGAATAATTGAATATCAAGCAACCTTCTAAGGTTAGAGGCAACATTCCAAGTTGACCCCGTCCAGCCATGAACAACTTTAGAAATAAGATTATTCCTATCATAGTGAGCAACACCTTCAATAGAAGAAATACATCTATTTAAATGAAGAGAAAGTGCAGAGACGTGGGCTGCATGTACTAAATGGAAAGAGAGAGTGAATGTAGTAATTAACAGAGAGTGGTGTAAATAATAATTTTATTTTTCTTTCTGACACGCTCCTAACGGGTTGGGCCTCAATCAAACCGATTTATTTTTCATGAGACCAGGTCACAACTGTTTTATTTTAGACTGCTTCTTCCTGCACCTCCATAATTTTTAAAATTCCAACAATAGACATCAGTAAATTACAAAATTATCCTACTGCTATAAAAGAAGGTTTTTTTAGAGATGAGGTGCAGTGCAGTTCTGAACAAGGGTGTAAGGTGTCGCAGTGGTGGGAGATTCTGACGGTGTTGGAGTGGTGGGTTGAAGGCGCTTTGGGCGGTCGTCAGTTGGAGTGGGTGGCTGAAAAACAAGCAGTGTTGTCGTCATTGAGGTATCTGTTATTTATTTTTCTGTTTTTCACAAATTGTAGAAACCATAAGAGTTATATATTTACGGTTTCTGAAAGACGTAAGTTTAAATTCAGGATATATGACTCATACGGATTATATAAACTGTAGGTAATTTAACATTTATAAGAGCTTACGGTTTGTATAACCCGTAAATGCATAGGTGTATAAGAGAACTCTACGGATTGTACAAACCGTAAGTTGTGATGGTTTACGGTCTGTAGAAACCGTAGAACAAATAAACAATACAGTTTCTAGAAACTGTAAGCATTTGAATTTTTTTAATTGCTTACGGCTTGTACAAACCGTAGAGCATTTTTTTGTTTACGGTTTGTACAATCCGGAAGCAATTAAAAAAGTTCAAACCCTTACAGTTTGTAAAAAACGTAACGTTTAATTTGTTCTATAGTTTCTATGGACAGTAATGTGGAAGTGACTTTAAATGAATTTTTATGTTTTTTTTATTTCTTTATGTGATTATTTTAAATGATTTCTTTAGTCTACCTTGGAAGGAGAATATTTGAGTAAAGTTTCTGAAGAAGTAGATAAGATATCAGATATGGAAGAAGCACATCAAAGTATTATTATGGTTAAGGAACATGAATGTGATGAATTATATTGAATTTTTTTATTGGATAAATTGGGATAATGACTTTGAAATTTTGTTATATTTAGGTATTTCCTACTAGAGATAATTTACTTGAATGGGTGCTGAAGGTTGCTTTTCGTCTTGGATTTGTGGTTACTGGTCAACAAGGAAGGAAGACATTTGTATTGTTGGGGTGTGAAAGGAGTGGCAAATATAGAAAATACAGGAATGATTTGGAGGTTAGCATAACAGGGACAAGAAAGTGTGATTGTCTGTTTAGATTGCGAGGTACACCCATTTCAAATGGAGAAGGTTGGGTGTTGAAGGTGATATGTGGATTAGATAATCATGATCTTCCTTAGACATTAGTTCGACACCCTTATGCTGGCAGATTAAAACCTGTTGAACATGTTTTGGTTGTTGACATGACAAAGAGTCTTGTGAAGCCGTCAAATATATTGCTGACTTTGAAACAAAACAATGAAGACAATGTGACAACAATCAAGCAATTGTATAATGCTAGATATACATACAAGAGGTCCCTAAGAGGATCAAGAACTGAATTGCAACAATTAATGATGTTACTGGAATGTGACAATTATATTCACTGGAGTAGGTGTCATGAGTATTCAGAGGTTGTGAGTGATATCTTTTGGACACATCCTGATTCAGTTAAGTTGTTGAAAGCATTTAGCATTGTCGTATTGATGGATAATACATACAAAACCAACAAATATAGGCTTTCTTTGCTGGAAATAGTTGGTGTGACATCCACCGGGTTAACTTTTTCAGTTGCTTTTGTGTTACTGTCAACAGAACGTGAAAATAACTTCATATGGACATTGCAGAGACTGAAAGGATTGCTTTTTAGGGGAGATGTGTACCCTCAAGTCATTGTTAGTGATAGAGACCTTGCTTTGATGAATGCAATCAGTGTTGGTTTTCCTGAAGCAACTAACATACTATGTCGATTTCACATGAACAAAATGTTAAAGCCAAATGTAAAATGTTCGTTGATTCTAGGAAGACATGAGACATTGTAATGAATGCATGGGGAGTTGTGGTGAACTGTCATAAATGTGATGCATATGATGAAGTTGTGAAAGGCTTTGAATCTGTTTGTTCATCTTGGGCATTGTTTGTTGATTATGTGAAGAAGACATGACTCATTCCTCACAAGGAGAAATTTGTTAAGGCTTGGACAGATAGGGTCATGCATTTGGGCAAAATTACCTCAAATAGGTATATTTCTTAATATTTTTGTGAAAAGAAATGTGTGCCAAGTGAATTATATAAGATATTACTGGTGTTTTTTTGTCTTACAAGGTTGAACAGGCTCATTGGAATCTTAAACGTATATTGCAAAATAGCATGAGAGATTTGTGTACTTGTTAGGATGTAATCAACAACGTCTTTATTCTTCAACATAATGAAATTAAAGCTTCCTTTGAGATGAGTCTCCATGTCGTTGGTCATACCTTCAACCTGACATTATACAAACATTTGCTGGGTGTGGTTAGCAAGTATGCTTTGGTGCAGATAGCTGAAGAAGTACTGAGAGTTAATGAAGTGGGTTTTGATAGTCAGCATTGTGGTTGTGTCCTCGGATCTACCCATGGATTGTTATGTGCTTGTTCATTAGCTAGATATCAGTTCGGTGTTATACTACTTAACGAAGTTCATGTTATGTGGACTAGACTAAGCTTCTCAGACATTTCCTCAGGTCAATCATCTTTTGAGTTGTCAATCCAACAAGAATTTGATGTCATTGCTAATGGATTCAAAGAGCTTGATATGGGAGGAAAACTTACAATTAAGAACAAACTGCATGAAATTGCTTATCCTGACATGACATTCATATGTCCGCCGAGAGAGAAAGTCAAAACTAAAGGCTCACAAACTCGTCAACAAAAAATGCATGAGAGGTCAACAAAACGTAACCCATCTTATTTTGAGCATGTTGATAAAATTTATTCCATCGATGATAGTTGCTCTTCACTTATGGGGTCTAAGAGATCTAAAGGGAAATCAAAGTTGGCACTTAGTTCAAAAGTTGTTCCAATGCTTGATCAATTTCATCCAGTGACTCACCCATTTATCAAAGAAGTTATTGATGTCAATGCAGATGGAAATTATGGATATCATTGTATTGTTGCACTTTTTGGGTATGAGTGAAGAATCATGGTCATTGGTTCGAATGGATTTGTACAAAGAACTTTGTGCTTGACGTGATGAATATGCTGCCATTTTAGGTGGACTTGATCGAGTTATGAACTGAAGAAACCATTACTGGTTGAAGGATCGTCAATTGTAAGTACTTTTGCTTAAATTCATCATTTAAGTGATGTATATATAGTATAATGATCATAATATGTCAATTTATGAACATGCAGGTTGGTGTGGACAAATGGATGACGATTCCAAACATGGGTTATGTCATTGCTAGTAGATATAATGTGATATTAGTTTGCTTATCACTAAAGCAGAACATAACCATCTTTCCCTTAAGAAGTACACCTCCAAATGTGGTACATTTGCATCAGATAATATGTATAGGTCATGTGTATGGGTCACATTTTTTCTAGGTACGTGCAATAATTAATTTTGAATAACGCAACCATTTTGAATAATGCAACGATTTGCAATAACGCAACCATTTTTTCCTAGGTCATATTACAGGACGGTTGTCCTTTACCTATAGTGGACATGTTTTGGTTGAAGTATTGTTATGAAGAGGCAAGATTGTGGTCATCATTTTACGTGGGTCGCTTGCAAAGTTTTACAAACATGTTACAGACAAATTAGTTCCACATTAATTTTGGAGATAATTGATTATTGTAAAATTATTATTTGAAGTTTTTCATGTTCATACAATTTTGCGTTAATTTAAATATTATTTACTTCTTGTTATAAAAAGTTCTAATTAAAAAAACATTAAATATTCCACATATTACGAATAAAAGATGTCCAAATAGAATCAAGTGTTATTCCACATAATACAACACAAAAAACAAAACATAATATAGTATCACACACATTTAGTAATATAACATCAAATACAAATAATAATATGGGGCATGCCCTCCTGCCACGCACTGCTCTCGAACGACGTATACATACAGCTCCCTCACGAGTACCTCGTCGGGCTATCTCTAATGCATCTTGAGTGCTCTGATAAGCTGTAGTGTCTTCACTCATGTCGCGATGATCAATCATCTTTTGCAGAATGTTTACAATATGTCTAAATAAACCCTGCAAAATGAAATTAATAGACATTAAGCAAAGCAAACAATAACATAAAATTTTATAAGATTACTTACTGGACACGGTCCTCATTTGCTGGGGGTTGTGGGTCTGTGCAGCTGGACTACGAGGACGAGCTCGGGATGCCACATGCGGTCGGTCCTCCTCAGGGTGAGGACTAATGAATGGATGGGAGATACACATAAATCAATCCATGTAGTCAACTAAGCATGCATGTGGCTGGGAAGCTGCAGTAAGACCAATGACCAAATGATTAGCAAAATGTAGCCACCTATAGTCGATATCCTCAAAAACACCACCGTCATATAGCAAAATAGTATCTGGAATCCTCTATTCGTACCCAAACTACCGCAATACACGATCTGGCATATATCTCTGAATGTTCACCTCATACCGGATTAAACCCCGAAATAATGATATCGACTCAAATGACCGAACTACTCAATGCGAATGATATGGCATCCAGATAAGGTCACTATATGTCAACCGGTCTAAATGGGCCCTGACGTCAACATAGCTCGAAATATGACGTCCCACAACATACCGAGCTGCCCATGGCATCGCCTCATCATATCTAGAATTCATAGTCTTTTTTCCTATAGAGTGAAAGTGCTCGTAAATCCATGCCTACGTTTATTTAAAATAAATCAAAGTTAACTATTTTCAATAAACAAAGATATATAAAGTTAATTACATTCAAATAAATTAACAATAACATTTTACCTGAACAACAGTAACAAAGCCAGCCAATTGTTTTGTATTACCAAGACATGTGTCCCTTAACTGCTCATACGTGTATACTAGAGCAGCTGCTCCCCAAGCCCATTGTCCACACATGTCAAGGTCTCTAAATAGTGAAAGGTAGCAGACAAAAATCCAAGTCGCACTCTTATTTGCAAATATAGTGCACCCCAACACATGCAATAAGAATGCTCTAGCAACATACTTCCATGACCCATCAATGCAACACTACTCGTATACCTCCCTCAACCAACTCATTCTCACCTGGGGACCCCGACTCTCTTTCAACTCTTCATTTGCTTTAGTTTCTGAAACCGCTAATAACTCTATCAACAAGTCTTTCACTTCATCATATGATAAAGCTTCATATGTCAGAATTGTCCCACAATAGGAATATGAAGAATAAATGACAGATCATCTAATGTGATCGTCATCTCTCCTAGCGACAGATGGTATGAGTTTGTATCTTTATGTCATCTCTCAACGAAGGCTGTAATTAAGCCTTTGTCAGCAACTTTATACCCAATACTGCATAGAGGGAGCAATCCAGAATTTTCTACAAAACCATACACTTCTAGATGAGGAATGCCAAATTTATTTAATTTTCTACCGTGGGAGATTAACTTCAGTTCTCCCCATTCCTATACAAAACCATAAAACAATACAATTCATATTCATAATTGCTATGTACCAAATTAAATTTAAACCAACAAAACAATACAAAAGATTTTAAATATTTTACCTCACCAGCCCACAGCCTATATGCAACATGATCAACATAACTAACCAAAGCAGAAGGATCAGAAGGACCTCTTGGGAACCCTACTGCATCATCATAAGGAGGAACATTATGAACAACAGCAGGTCTAGCTCCATCACGCCTATCCCCTCGCCTCACAGAGGCTATCGGTCTCTCTTGACCTTCAGGCTGAGATGAACCTCCTTTAGTTCTCGCCATAATCCTGAAATGAAGCATACATATAAACTTACAATTCTCACAATTGCAGATTACACAAACCGCAAGACATTCAAAATTTCGAGTCTCCTGCGGTTTGTACAAACCGCAAAACAGACGAAATGTTCTATTGTTTTGAGGTTTGTACAAACCGCAAATCATTCCGCAAGTCATTCGAAATGACTTGCGGTTTGTACAAACTGCAAAACAGTTTAACAGTAAAAAAAAATGCCACCACCGCTGTCCTCCGCCACCAATCCACACAACTACCTCTACAATTCAAAATTAAACTTACAGTTTCCTTTCAATTGCTTGAATGGGTACCAAATCGTGTAAGTGGAGCTTAGAAGCTTTGCGAAATGTGTGTTTCGTTAACGATGTGCACCATGGTAGCAATGGAGAAACAACGCCAGCAACCAAGTCCAGGTGTAGTGAAGGTCAAACACAAGTAGATCTGCAGTGCATGAGGCATACGAGAGCTCTAGTAGTGGAGGTGCAGTTGTCGTCGGAGCTGTGGGGTTCGAATGGGGTGCAGAGACAAAGTGGAGGAAGAAAGGGCGTGAAAGGTGTAAATGGAGGTGAAAGATATTATGGGATATCAAATATTTTAAAAAGGGTTAAATGGTAAATTTGCATGGACTATGGAGGTGTAGGAAGACAATATGGAGGTGCAGGAAGAAGCAGTCCATTTTATTTTTCTAACTGAACCCGTAATAGATTGGGCTTCATTTAATTTTATTTTATTTTATGCAATCTATTTTGAAATAGACCAAAATTTTCTTTCTCTTTTTTGTTGATTTTTTTTATTTATTAAAACCTTTTTTCATAAAAATAAAATAAGACTAAAATTTTCTTTTATTATTTTTTATTTTAAATGATAAAGTAACTATAACATATATATTTTATTTTCTCAATTAGTTTTTCATACTTGAAATGAAATAAAAAATTATTTATTTTCTTACAAATAGAATTCAACCCTGACTTTCTTTTTTTAAGAAATAATTTTATTTACTCAACTAAATTGGGTATTGACAATCTTTAATAAATTGATTTTTTAATTAATTGAATATAAAATTAATGTATTTATTAATACTAATCAAGGTGTAATTACATAATTGTGTATATCAATTGTTTCCAATTTGGATTTCTCGTATATGAGTTTAAAATCTCAACGTTTTAATAGCTCTGCGTACGGAAGCTTTTTTAATTTTAATCTCAGAATATTATTCACTTAATTGCTTTTGAATTTGAATTAACTTGCTTAGTAAGTAATTAAGATCAAAATCAGATATTACACTTTGCTTTTCAACATTCAAGTGTTTTCTCAATTAAAGAAGGTTTTTAGAAAACCCAACGTTCTAATTAAATTAATCTTGCTATGGAATGGTTTCATATGATTAAAGTCCTTCGATTTAATATATTACACGGATATTTGAAGTGTTTCTAAGTGCAGATTGAATCTTTACTGTACAATATAAAAAATAGAGCAATTTAATCCTTACTAAGCATCTAACAAATATATGGTATAGGATGGTGATTTGTTGTCCGTGATAGTGTAATTCCAAGCATCCAATAACTATCTTCTTCAAAACTACACATAGAGAAACAATTCTACTGTGAAGAGAACAAGAAAATGAAGTGTTTTACATAATGCAAAAAATATCATAAATTTGAGCATCTACTGTATACTTGAGTGCTTATTGTTCATCTGTTGCACAGAGCAGGGAGAATCCGAGGGGGTAAACCGGGGAGATCTCAAAAGAATGAGAACTGAGCCAACATATAAAGGAATGACACCACCTCCAATCCAAAACCTTAAGACATTAGGTTTGCGGGTCTTCTTTCTTATATGTTGCTCAACTTTCCCATTCCTACTCAATGTGGGACTTAGACTCACACTTGAATACCTAACAATCTCCCCCTCAAGTGAGAGTCCCTCCTCCACATTGAAACACTCCCTCTCGACATGACCCCTCACTTGTACCGTCGTTCACACACTTATACGGGACAGGGCCCAAGCCGAAAACCAGCGGCTCTGATACCACTTGTTGGGAGAATCCAAGGGGGGAAACACCGGGGAGATATAAGGGAATGTGGGTCTTCTTTCTTATATGTTGCTCAACTTTCTCATTCCTACCCAATGTGGGACTTAGACTAACACTTGAATACCTAACACTTTTAATCTTAAATAGTCTTGATCTCACAGGGAGATTGAGACTAATTTAACCAGGAGAGATTGGTGTACTCGTGTAATATGGAGAGGTTTGTATACTCGTATAACATTGAGAGATTTGTATACTCATGTAACATAGAGAGGTTTGTGTACTCATGTAACATTGAAATGTTTGTGTACTCGTGCAACATGGAGATGTTTGTTTATTCATGGTAACTTATAGTGGTTTGTGTGCTCAATATAAATGCTACTGTATAGTGAAATCTCTTGAATAGTTTGTTTATAAGAGAATTGGACCTAGCCCAAATGGTAAGGCGAACCAGTATAAAACTATTTTCTCTATGTTTATCTATTTTTGTATTGGACAATCTTGCTTTGTGCTTTTGTTTGTAGTGGTTCGATTTCAAACTATTCAACCCACCCTTCTAGAGCAAGTTGTTCCTACAAACCAAATCTTGTTTTCACTCCATCTTTTGTCCTTCTTTTTTATCTTAAGCAATGTCCCAATTACACCATCACAAACATTTTTCTCCACATGCATCACATTTGTATAATGTTGAACATCTAGTTTGTACTAATAAGGGAGATTAAAGAATACTTATTATTTCTTTTAAATGTTCTTCTCACTAGACTTCTTTTGTATTTTTTCAAACACAATGTTAATGTTATTTGCTCGTTCATATACTAGTTGACCATCTTAAAGTGTCAGAAGTAAATTCATCCTTCTATCATCTATTAAATTTTTTCTTCAATCTACTTATATACATACCAAAATCTTATGCAAATCTTTTACCTATGTTAAATTGGGTATAACTAATTTTTTTTTTTCACATATAGCGCCCATATAATGACCTTTCACACTATAACCACTAAATTTATGGTGAGAAATCATTTATTATGTATCAAAGACATCCACTCCTATTTCTAATAACATCTTCAAATCATCAATCATCATATTGAAATAAATATATATGTAATATCCTAGTAATTAGGGTTCTAAAAATATCATAAACAATATAATATCATTTCCTCTAATTTATAACTAAGGAGGCGTATTGTAAACGACCAATACAATTAACCATGAATTGTGTTATGTTTATTATTAAGTTCTCATAAAGATTCATTTCATATGTATTTAGTGCAATTTTCAAGTTTTTTAACTTGCACCAAATCTTAAAAATAATTCACCAGTCCAGTTTGTTAATGGAGAATAAATTAGATATCAAAGAAGTTTTTCATATTTTTTAACATTTTCATGGCAGATTTTTTCCATCCTCTTTAGTAACAAACCATATTTTAAATATAAATATTATTGACCAGTACTATAACATCTTAATAGAGGACTTTTTTATTTCTTTGTGTCACTACTTATACTTTAGTTTATGTAATTTAGTATACTATTTTCAAATTTTGAATTGCACAATTAAAATTTATATTTTAAATTGTCTAACTTGAAATACTATTTTTAAGATCTAAATTGTACTATTCAGGATTCTTCAATTCGAAGAAATTGTCAGATTGTATAATGTATAAATAATAAAAAATCGAACGGAATATCAAATGTTTGAAAACCAAAAGAAATCTATCAATGTTTAGTAAATGAGTTATCCACATTAAAGCTCTACGAAACCTTGATTTTTAATTCATTCCTTTGTCAAAACCTAGATGTTCAAAGTAGCAACAAGATCAGTGAGTAAGAGCAAAATTAATGAAGAAGCAATAAAAATGAATGTTTCTACACATATGAATTAGAAATGACAAAATGGGTAACTTGAAAAATATGGGAGTGCAGGAAGAAGTTATTGGGTGAAAACAAAAGTTTACCCTGTCGTCCTGTATTTTTTTAAATTGTTTTTTTTTTTTCTAACTAATAACTTCTAAAATGTAAAGGAATATTATAGGAGTTTTATTAGAAGCATTCAACACTTCACTTTTAAAATTTACCTAGATATTAAAAGCACATAATACATATAGTAAGGGGTTCAAAATATAATATTAAATACCATAAAAATTAATCTTAATATTAGTTTTAGAAAATAGTTTTATATACGTAATTACTTTTCTCATGAGGAACACTCAAGCTTATGCGCATCAGTAAGCAATCAGATGCCCTCTCTCCGGTCCCAAATTTTCTCGAGTTGTGTCTATATATATACAATATACAATGAGAATTAAATTAGAAAGATTTTTAATTTATTTATGTTATAATGTAAGTAATTTAATTTTAATAAATATTAAAATATGGAATTAACTATAGTAAAAAATAAAAAACAAATAAAATGTAAAGGGCAAGAAAATTAAAATGTTTTTTTTATATTTTCTTTAATCTCTGCTTGAGTTCATGATCATTAGTAAAACATAAAATCAATTGTTTTTATTCAATTCTCACATTTTATATTTCATTTTTTAAGAAAAAAAATGAAGGAAAACAAAAAATCATTGTTTCTATTCATTTATTACTTCATTTCTGAAAAAAAAAAATCTTGTTGTACTCGACAGTAAAATAGCTTCATAATATAAATATTTATTTATTATATATGAATTCTATTTTTTTCTCACATAAAAAAGAATTATATATATATATATATATATATATATATATATATATATATATATATATATATATATATATATATGCGAAGAATATTTAGAATACTCTAATTAATTTGAATATTCTTATATTATTGTATGAAAATTCTTTTTAAGAAAATAAAAGAAATTTTACATGGAATATATTTTTTTATAACCAACTTTTAACCGTGACTTATTTATTATAAAATTTTATTTTAATAATTACGTCTTATAAAATTTTATTTTTATCTAATTATGGATAAATTCAAAAATTTTAAAAAATAAATGATAAAACATATATACATTTTTTTTAAATTATGATTATACTAATTTATATACTATTTTCATTGTATTAGTGATAATGATATATAAATTTTGAATTCCCGTTAAGATTCATTATATCATATTATCGCATTTGGAGTAAAATTCTTCTGTGATTCTATTTACTGCTGTTATTCCGTGGACATGCATTATTTGCTTTGTTTAACTAAGTTTTTATATTTTACACCCAACTAAATCCTCTTCACGATTTACTTATTTGAAAGTAAAGTTATATTCTTTTCCACATGCAATTCCATTATCAGTTAATCACTTATTTAGATGAGATTTTTCATAGTTACAGCTTTAATTTTACTTTCCATGGCCTCTCTACCAAAGTAGAAGCACATAGCTTCTACTTCCCATTCCCAAAGATCTAACTGAGTTTTCCATCACTTGATGACTACCCCAGAATTCACGTGAGAAGCCTTTATTAATCATTGAACGGTGAGCCACCTTTGAATGCAACCTGTAACAGTATTAAGTACACCTAGAGGTGTTTATTGGGGTCCAAATTTCAACAATTCCACTAGCGGTGGACCTCATATGAAACTTGCCAACCCAACATGGCAGCATGAGGATGAATGTGTCACCCTTTTGTTATTCTACATTAATTACCAAAAATATTCTACTAAAACAAACTAGGCTCCTCCTCAGTTCACTTGGTCATACTCAAAGTAGAAAAGGAAAAAGAAAGAGAAAAAGATGGAAGCTTTGTGGGATTTGGAAGACAAATTGAAGATTTCAACACTAGGTGCTGTTCTTCTACTTGCATGTGCAAGCTTTGCTCTTGTGTGCCTTTGCATTGTTGTTTTGCTTAGAAGGAAGGCCATTAACAATAAGATTGTACACCAAGAGGGTGCTTTAGATGAAGAGAATGAAAAGGCTACCACAACTACTAATACTAATACTGATACTGTTATTACTACTAATGCTTCACCTACAGAATGGTCAGAGCCAAGTTGTGTAGGGTGGATTTCAGTGAAGAGGGTGATGCTGTGGAGCAAGGCAAGCAAATTGGAGGAGAGCATTGCATGGCAGAGAGAGAGGGGATCCCCACTACTTGGCTTGCAAAGGCAGGGTCTTGAAAGTGGGTGGCAAAGCAATAACTCAGAATCTCCAGTGTGGCAAAGACCAATACTCAGAGGGGAGAAGTGTGAGTTGCCAAGTTTTAGTGGCCTCATTCTCTATGATGAAAAAGGAAGACTTCTTCGTGATTCAGAGAATGAAACTCACCACTTCATGGAAACTTCACAACAGGTAATTCTTGATCATCTTGATACTCATCATATATAGGATAGTAAAAATCTGAATTGTAGATAGGATGATTCTCTCCACATTCATTAGTTTTAAGACTAACATGATGAATTTGGATAATAATGACACTGGACACCCTTTTGGTACATATAGAGTAAAACGAATGATTGCATGATACTTATGTCCATTTCTTTAATAAGCAGCATTAGGAACTTTGACAACCCCAAGATATCCTATGAAGTTTTGGTCTTATGGGACTGATCTTCGTTCTGAAGCTTAATCACACCTAAAATTCTGTGTTCCTCATGGATAAAACTCAAATCCTCTCCTACACCCTCAACATATGTGGCCAAAATTGAGTTGTTTATGTTCATTTTAAATGACTGCATAAATGCACACACAAAAAAGTTTGAATTTTCTTCCCCATGCAATAGTGTTTGCTTCAAGACACTGAATCAGAGGAATGTCACTTTCAGTTTCAGACAACATTTGGCTGCATTTGTTTATTTCTAACTTTTATTCTGTTTGATGCAGGAAGTAGGAACTGTTAAAGTGAGGACTACTCTAAGAGATTTACTTTAGTACTCGCTTACTGGTTTTTCTATCTTGTCAGTTGTATCAGACAGACAGTGAGGCTTCACAGTAATGACATGGTGTGATCAGTTCAAATACGTAATTATCATTTCATAAAATTGCAGTTTTTTCCTAGAATTCAAAGATGCATTTTCCATTTCAATATCATTTCATAATGACGCATTAGGAAGCTGCAGTAACAAAAGCAAAGAATAAAAAGAACCCAAATGAAGTTTATGGCTATCTGAAAATTGTGGAAACTACACAAAATGGTATCTAGTTTAGCTGACACGGTATCCAGTAGGAGATCATTTACAACTTTTGTTAACTTAATACTTGGTTTACTGGGAAAACCTATTTTTATGAAGATGTTAAAATTTAACACTATTCTTTTATGTTTCTTCCTTCAGTTACCTAATAGCCCTAATCTTACTTCTTAAAATAATTTAACTGCATAATTCATGCTTACATTCAATTTTGCTATTAGTTCTAGAATAATCTTCCTGCAACAAGGTTGCTTATTAGACCACCAAATCCTGAGGCTCCACAAATACATAATGGGGAAAATTAGCTAAATGGGATATCAAGGGTTGGTTAATTGAGGAATAGATAGCTCTGCTAATCAATAATTCAGAAAGCATGTATACTGAGAAGTAATGACAGCACTTTAAAAATACTTGATCAGAGTCTTAAATTTGAAATTAAATATGGATAAAATAAGATTACAATCAATGACCTTCAGAAAATTGAAGATAAAAGAATTTTCAGTTAATAGGTTCGTAACACGAGATTGAATACCTGAAGCAAGAAAAGAGTTTTCACTGGTACTATTTTCCCTTTAAGGTTTATCAAGGTTGTAATGAACATCTTTCAAAGATTGCAAAGATTTCATCCTCTCATTTCAGGAAAAGCATTCATTCTCACATGGCAACAATAGCAAGACGACAATAAACACTGCCAGAAATGAAATTAAAATATAGTGTTTCAATTCAAACATCTCCATGAATTGCATGGAAAAACTTAACACTCAAAACCACAAAATTCACCATTCAACTCATGGAAAACATTTCAAACACAGAATGCCTGATACTAATTTCAGAGAACCATCTCACTGCTGCCAAGACCATAAATCTTAATCACCTATGATGCATTTGCCTATGCCTCCACTTTTCCAACACTCACCAGCATGGATCATTCATACGACACTATCAAGGGTTGTCTGCAGTTTTCAGTGGATGAACTCTTGTAATAGAAATATAATATCAATTGCACCGTTCCTAAAACAGTTCCTATCCCATTTGGTACCTACAAAATTAAACACAAACAGGTTATTTCACATAGAATCCAACCAAAAAAAAGGAGATTTGAAACCAAAATGAGTATCTGAAGAAGAAACTCACATAAATGAAGGCATCATCGCTGAGCAATCCGTAAAGAAAGAAGGAGATGCTCATCAGGAAGGTGGAAAGTGAAAGACAAAAAGGCATATACTCCACACTTTTTGTCCGAATGACCAATTTCTGAGAAGTTACACAGACAAAATATGTAAAACAAATTCACAAAGCTAACAGATGCAGAAACTGAAAAATGGATTGGTGTCTAGGAAATGACCAGCATACAATTATAAACAATGGAGAGGCAAACATTGAAATGAGCGAAGCACAACTCAAGAATCCCACAAACATCCGCCGCATTGCACTGTCACCGATTTGCAAGCTCCCAACTAGGATGATCACAAATATGCCCAAAACTGCTAAGAGTAATCCAAGCATTCTCACCTATCAAATGACAATTTATAGCACACAAAAGCTTAAAAATAAACCATTTTTCTTTTGTATTTATCATTCACAAGATTCCAATACTTTATCAAAAGATTTACCTTTCTTGCTTTCTCAGCATATATCAAGAAGAGGATTATGTACACAAGCTGAAAGGCTGCCCCAATTGTATTAACAGTTGTCACCAGCAGATGATCAGGTGATATAAGAGGTGTGCCATACCACAAGCAGATCAAGCAGTTCAAGAGAGAATAAACATATGGCAACCCTGAGAACATTTCTGTTGACCCATTTCTGATAATTCTCCTAAATGTAGGTCTAGAGTTCAAAACAGAACAAGAGTTGTTATCATCAATGAAAAGATAAACCACAATTTCTTCTCAGCTCAATTTATTGTCAAAAATGTCCACTTTAAGAAACTTACATGGGGGATAAAAACAACCCAAAAGCAAAGATGTTCCCTGCAATTCAAGAAGTGTATATCGTGATAAAGATTGAGATGGGTCTAAATTTAATCTCAAGTCTATCGAAAAAGTAAAGGTTTTTCTTTTGGTTTTAAATCTTTGTAACCAGAATAAATCACCCCAGAAACTGAAGGAGGGAAAATACCAGCAACTCCAGCTGCTTGTTTGCCAACCTCCCAGATGGAATAAGCACCAAACAGAGACATAATTCATCAATCGACAAAACCAACTTTAACAGAAACAAACTAAACTCTCAGTTAGAACATATATGCACAAGAACATGGTAAAATTGATATGAAATTTTGGATATGCTTGTTTTTGGCCAGTCAAGATCACCCACGTTTGCCAAAAAAACTTCTCTATACAAACTCTAATGATAAGGGTTGGAAACTGCCAATAATAATGTTTTATAAAGACACGGTGGCATGCTCAATGCCATAGCTGGCACATGACAGAACCACTCCACGTAGAACACGTTTTTGTGCCGTAAAATGAACCTTAACTGCATTTGCTGATGTAAATGCTTCTTTATTTTTTATACAATGTAGTACAAAAAGACAAACAAACTACTAAATCTATCAACATGTGTTTCCGCTATTGGACTCTGACACATTTTCTGAAATAAAGTAATTAAATTAAATGGATGGAAAGGATATTGCTAAGAGAGTATATTCTTAAGAAATACTCCTCTATCTTGTTCTACTTTGAATGTATCTTACATGTGATATAATATTTAAGAAATTTTTGAAAGTTTTACTGGAAAAGTTTTTATAATGAGATATACCTTACATCTGGAGATATTCTAGAAGTTGGAGAGAAGATATAAAGGAGGAAAAAGTGCTCTCTGATTGTTCATTAAAAAATTATATTTTATATTTATAATAAGAATAAAAATTGATCTTCTACATTTACATAGTCTAAGTTAGATAAGAGATAAAGGAGGAAAAAAGTGTTGTGTGACTGTTCATTGATAGACTAATATTTTATATTTATAATAAGATTATTTGAAGACTAGAATAAGAAACATAATTAAAATAATAGATAATTTTAAGATTGATGGAATAGCACTAAGTCTTAAATATGATAATTTTTAGGTTTGAATTATTTAACTTGTCGTAGATTAGGGAATAGAAGGTGAGAGCGAGTGAAAAATGAAAAAAAGAAAAAAAGAAAAAAAGAAAGAAAAAGAGTAAAAAGTTAAATTGTTCTGATCAAAGAAAAAAAAATGAAAAGAAAAGAAAAATAAAAGAAAATTGTGAACGTTATTTAATTAATATTATATGATAAAAAGCATACTTTAATAAATTAAACAATTACCAAAGTATCTTGTATTAAAATTAAATATAAATGAACATTTAAATACTTGTTACATATCTCGGCTAAAAAAATGATGTTACAAGCTAAGTATTCATTTAAAAAATAGTCAAAAGAATTTTTTCATATCCCAGGATATTCATGGATACTTTCTTTAGTTAAGTACCTTCAAAATTTTAAATAACACTATTTAAAAGTAAATTTTTTAAATATAAATCAAGTAAAATAAATTTTAAATATAGTCAAAATAAAATTTCATAAAAAAAATCAAGTAAATAAAGTAAGCATTGAATTTGAAATGTAATAACTAAGAATAATCCATAATAATAGTAACATTAAACCAAACGGGGTATAGACATTATTTTTCATATTAAGACAATTATTAATCTATATTATAACTTACAAGACATAAACTAATTAAGGTGTAATTTAATGCAACAATATAACACAAAAACTTAATTACACTGTCCCCGAAGTTAAAGAAGAAACAAGATTATGTCTAAACTGACTAAGTTTGATAAACGATCATGTTTACTTAAGGGTGTCTTAGAGTTCTTCAAATATTTGTTAAAAATCATCAATTATTGTTAAAATCATCAATTATTTTGTGAATCTTGTCAAAATATCGGCTAATAATTAGGTTTAAAGTGTTTAGACCGTTGTCAATTTTGAAAAGACTATGTAATTCATAAAACTCTATGTTTTAGAAAAATTCAAGCAAAGGCACATTGTCCAAGAAGAGTTAAGTACATCTAGCTATTGAGATGTTACTTAAGATGGCAAGAGCAATTAATGTTGTACTAATTACATTTAATCCATCCTTCACAATCAAGCTTAGCAGGAAATGACAACATTTAAGTGAGCTAAAGATGCTCAAATGGCCAGAAATGAAATTGCAACAACTAGGTACTCCTATTTAAAGCCGCTCAACAATAAGAAGATATAAAGAAACTATGTTGCATAGTGCTAAAATTCTATCCATACCTTTTGTGTCCTAAAAATCTTCGTAAAGAACACTATTCATGTTCACTTAGAAAACTAGAAGAGAAAAGATGACCTATGCCAAAAGATGTTACCACTCTTTGGTGAGCAACCATGTGATCTACAAATCACTATTCAGATAACTATTTGTTTATCTTAGCCAAGATTGATTTTTTGACAAAGAATACTCAGTTATTAGATAATAATGGTTGTTGTTCAAACTCGTTATTATCCAGGAGCGGTTGGCTTCAAAGAATACTCGGTGTTAGCTAAGAGCGATTGGGTTCAAAGAGTACCTAGTTTTAGTTAAGAGTGGTTGCATTCCATAAAATATTTATGGGCTTAACTAGGAAGGGCTACGAGCCCAAGGAACATTTATTTGTACTTCACAACATTTGTTTGCTTAATGGAAATCAATCTGTTGATTGAGAATTGGACATAACTTGTTTTAGCAAAAGAACCAATATACAAATATTGTGTGTTTTACTCTTTCTCCTTATCTTCTTCACTTTGCATGTTATTATCGTCTGTGCTAATTTAAGAATGGCAATCACTATAAAATCTAAATCTGAAAAATGTTTTTAAATAAATGACTCTGTTAAGGCATAAAGTTGTGTTTGTCAAATTCCATTAGACCAAATAGAGGATAAAAAGACTTTTACAAATTGCTTGACTTATAAAGCTATTGTCTGAGTAATCAGAGTCAAAAGATGTTTACAAAAGACTTTAAAAAGATATTAAAACACAATTCAATCCTTCCTTTTTTTTCTTTTTTTTCTACAATAGCCTAAATGTGCTTTGAACAGAAAAATAGAAATCATTTTCTTATTTTTTTAGTTTCATAAAATGTCTCTTTATTTATTTTTCTCTCAATTTTCAAAATTGGTTCATATTCTTCTCTCATTTATGTTTTTTGTTCTTCATCCATGGAGAACTAATTCTTGAGGATCAATTTACAGAACAATGATCAAACAATCTAAATTGAGTTTTGCACCAATCATTTAACCTTTTGAGTTTGTTCTTCTTCTTTCTGATTTCATATTTTCAGTATAATTGTAATTTACGTTTCTTATTTTAGAAATTAACTTAGGGATTGATTGAATTTTGATTTATAAATATGCACAAATTATATTGAATGATAATTTGACTTGATTCATATAACTGGTTAAATTAATTAGTTGAATCAATTAATTATTCGAACTTGGGATCTGAACTTTTAGAGTTATGATAATTAAACAGGGTGCATCAATTGTCCTACGGCGTAGGCCATGGGGGCAAAGTTATTATCGAATCATAGGTACTTAGACTGCTACCCTTTTAAGTAGAAAGAGTTACATCCTGACTATCAATTAACTTTTGGCTTATTAGTAAGCACTTGATCCAACAACTTCCTCTTTGAAGCATCCTAAACATCTCATATTCTTTTGGGATAGTATTCTTTGTCACTCTCTTAACATCTTTTATTCCCTCATGAGTCAAAACATCTCACATTTCTTTGGTACTTTGATTGATCAACAACTGTAAAACTCATCAAGAGTGAGGGTTAAAGATATGATGTTCTTTTCTCTAGCATCTAATTAAACTATTTTATCGTCTTCAACTATAAGTGGAGAACTCCTTTAGAACCTACATATTTTCAACTATTTAAAAAGGAATAAAAGGAACATTAACAACATCATAATATACTTCCTTACCAACTAACACCAAAATGATTTTCATTTGAATTTTCAAAAAAAGGATAGGTTTATCTAGCAATCAGATGAGATACGTTAATAGATGCAATCTTAGTAAAGGTTTTGTTTTAACTAGTCATTCCATGATTTAAAAAAAAAAAAAAACTATCAAAACAAGTTGTAAGATCAATTGTAAGCAAAAATATCAATACCAAGATGGCGAGGATGCATTGGTATTTTTAAAACTTCTTTTTCAATAAGCAAGTTAGAAAACTTTTTTTTTTAAGTTGTAGATTTAGGAGTTAGGATTCTTGTAAGAATAAAGAAATAATCTATATTAATGTAAAAGAGAGATATAGATAGAAAGATTACATAAGAGATTTAGTTTGGTTCAAACCAAATGATTCTATATCTAATATAAAATAAATAAATAAATGTGACGTTCCAAATTAATTAATAAAATGAAAGGAAGAATTCTATTTTTCATTAACCAACAATTATTATATACTTAATTTAAAATATAGTGGGAAACAAAGGAATGTACAAAACCTTACCAGTGGAGAAAACGTTCGATAATTAGGACATGAAAATTTAGTTTTATATTAATTATATAAATAGTAAATTTCGAGCACCATATATATATATAATATGTAATATATATATATATATATATATATAATATATATAATACATAATATATATATATATATATATATATATATATATATATTTTCTTTATCAAATGTGCCGAGATAATTGCTCGACAAGTCGAGTGGCCAAAAGTTCAGAAACCGAGGTGGCAAGAGATTTATATGTATAATATATATAAATATATATTTAGAGATTTATTAACCCATTAATTTAAAAAAAAAAAAAACTTTTTACATCGGTTGTAAGCTACAATTGATGTAAAAAGTTCTTTATTACATCAGTTCCAGCTCCAACCGATGTAATAAGTCTCGTCTTTTACCTTTTTAAGTGATCTATTACTCATTTGTGCTTATAAGCTTATTTATAAGTGTATTTTTTACATCGGTTGAAAAATCGATATAAAAAGTCATGACTTTCTACATCGCCCGGATCAATATCGGTTGCGGAACCGACGTATAAACCCTCCCAAAACCAATGTAAAATCATGTTTTTCTACTAGTGTAGAATTAGAGGATTAATTCGTCTTGCCTTCAAAAGTAAAACAAAGCTATACATTGCATTAAGTTAAATTTTTACAAAATGTTTATATTACAACAAAATAGAACTGCATCAAACTATACAAATTTTCTAAATAATTATGCATTGAACTCTTTTATACAGTCTTCTTATATTACAATACAGTAGAATAAAAATTGCTTAGAGGATTATTGTGGGTTGTGGGTGGCAAGAAAAAGGTGACCTCAATTGATCCATCCAAAATCAAGGAAATATCAGGACTCTAAAAGAAAGTCAGAGGTGAGTGGGCAATTCCCCTAAAGGATTTTGAATTCTCTATTACGTTGATATTCCATTCGTGACTAGAGATGTACACAAAAATGTCCGTAGCGACGAATAGGGAAAGTTAGGAGCATCCATTGTTTTCTTAAATTAAATAATCAAAATAAACAAAAAAATAACAGGAAAGTAAGATGATAATTGCATTTTAAAATAATAAAAGTGATAAAGAAAAAATATTCCAAACAATTAAGGAATATCAATTTTTTCTATTATAATAAATTGCCATAATCAATTTTGAAAATAATATAGGAATAACAATTACAGTGAATAGATCACCATAAGTAAAATTATAAATAATATAGAAATAACTTTTAGGTTTGAGTTATTTAACTTTTCGTAGATTAGGGAATAGAAGGTGAGAGCAAGTGAAAAATGAAAAAAAAAATAAAGAAAAATAGTAAAAAGTTAAATTGTTCTTATCAAAGAAAAAAATGAAAAGAGAAGAAAAATAAAAGAAAATTGTGAAAGTTATTTAATTAATATGATATGATAAAAAAGCATACTTTAATAAATTAAACAATTATCAAAGTATCTTGTATAAAAAATTAAATATAAATGAACATTTAAATACTTGTTACATATCTCGGCTAAAAAGATGTAATGTTACAAGCTAAGTATTCATTTAAAATATAGTCAAAAGAATTTTTTCATACCCTAGGATATTCATGGATACTTTCTTTAGTTAAGTACTTTCAAAATTTTAAATAACATTATATAAAAGTAAATTTTTTAAATATAATCAAAATAAAATTTCATAAAAAAAAAATCAAGTAAATGAAATAAGCATTGAATTTGATATGTAATAACTAAGAATAATCCATAATAATAGTAACATTAAACCAAAGGGGGTAGACATTATTTTTCATATTAAGACAATTATTAATCTATATTATAACTTACAAGACATAAACTAAGGTGTAATTTAATGCAACAATATACAGAAAACACAAAAACTTAAATTACACTGTCGCCCAAGTTAAGAAAAAGAAGAAACAAGATCACGTCTAAACTGACTGGGTTTGATAAAGGATCATGTTTACTTAAGGGTGTCTTAGAGTTCTTCAAATATTTATTAAAAATCATCAATTATTGTTAAAAATCATCAATTATTTTGTGAATCTTGTCAAAATATCGGCAAATAATTAGGTTTAAAGTGTTTAAATTTTGTAGGAGTGTCTAAATATCCCCAAATTATATTACAGGATTTTCAGCGTCAAGATCATATTAACATTTTGGTTGGTCTTGCCAAATTGTCAAACATCGTCAATATTAACCACATTGAACTTTTTTGAAGACTATTCATTAAACGAATTAGACCACCTAGGAATGGTCTTTATTTTAGCAAGTATGTCACAATCATGATGTTCCAAAATGCAAGTAATAAGAATATTTTGTGGAAGGGACAATCTAGTAGTCATAATTTTTTTTTATGATAGATTATGTGATGTGGCCAATTAATAGGAATGTTTTGTTTCATGTACCGAAGTAAGAAAATGTGTTCCTACATTTATGCATGGATTTAGGATATGAATATAAACATAATATAATAGGTTATTCTCCATCACAAATATTCCTATTTTTTACACATACGATCCTACATTTACAATTTAATCATGATAGTCAAAGTGACATCTTTGCCACATACGTCAGCAATACTTAATTTTTGTCGTTCATATTTCAATTTTTTATAATCAACCAATCACATAATCTTATTCTAATACTTGTTTTTGTTAACTAATGACACTTTACATACACATTTATAGTTTTATTGTACATTAAAAGAACTTTTCATATGTTTTATTTTTAGTTTTTAACTAATTTTATTTTAATAGTCATAAATTGAATTCAATGTACATATTTGTTTTAATTTTGTATATTCATTTAATTTGACATTTGCTTACTATTTTGGCTATAAATTTTCTTTTTCTTTTTATACATTTTTTGTTGATTCTAGTTGCATTGGATTCTACAATTTCAAGGTTTCAAAACAAAAATATATGATTTGTTGGATTTGAATCCGTATGCTATTTTCTGCGATTTTTAGAAGTTGAGATAGACTTATAAACTCATAGGAATTTGTTTTCCTTACTTTTCCTTGGACATTTATAATTGGGCTTATGAACCTAATTAGAGTCACATTTAGGCCCATGTTTTCTTCAGATTTTTTATAGAGAATATATATAATTGTTAGGAAAAAGTCCAACACCCATGATTTTGATAAGTGCAAAAGAACTAAGTGTAAATTATGATATGATTTGTTTGTAAGATGATAGCTTTAGTTTAACAAACAGATCATGTAAGACACAAGTGTTTTGTCTGTTAGATGATACAATATTATGTTATCTTCTTTTTATGTCTAATGAGCTTCTGATATGCTCACACGACATGCACATGGATTTATGCTAACCTCATACCACACAAACACTAACATATGTGTGCGTATATACTTATTGTACGTTGTAGGGAATGTATGTCAATTTTGACTTTCAAGAAGATCTGTTCAAGCATAAGTCACATCAATTATCTCTTAGACAAAGAGCTAAAGATGTTTTTCTGCAAAAAAAAAAAAAAAATCCCTAATGATAACATTGTCAATTTTGGAAAGACTATGTACTTCATAAAACTCTACCTTTTAGAAAAAATCAAGCAAAGACACATTGTCCAAAAAGAGTTAAGTACATCTAGCTATTGGGATGTTACGTAAAGAAGACAAGAGCAATTAATGCTGTATAGATTACATTTAATGCATCATTCACAATCAAGTGCAATGATAACATTCAAGTGAACTAAAGTTGTCCAAATGGCCAGAAATGGAATTGCAACGACTAGATACTCCTATTTAAAGCCACTCAACAATAAGAAGATATAGAGGAATTACGTTGCATAGTGTTAAAACTCAATGCATATCTTTTGTGTCCCAAAAATCTTCGTAGAAAACACTATTCATGTTCACTTATAAAACTAGAAGAGAGAACATGACCTATTGCAAAAGATGTTACCACTCTTTGGTGAGTAACCATGTGATCTACAAATCACTATTCATATAACTATTTGTTCATCTTAGCCAGGAGTGATTGTTTGACAAAGAATACTCAGTTATTAGATAACAATGGTTATTGTTCAAACTCGTTATTATCCAAGAGCGGTTGGGTTCAAAGAACACTCGATGTTAGCTAAGAGCCATTGGGTTCAAAGAGTACTTAGTTTTAGTTAAGAGTGATTTCATTCCAAAAAATACTTAAGGGGTTAACTAGAAATAGCTATGAGCCCAAGGAACATTTGTTTGTACTTCGTAACATTAGTTTGTTTAGTGAAACTCAAACTATTGATTAAGAATTTGACATAACTTGTTTTAGCAAAAGAACCAATATACAAATATTGTGTGTTTTGTTCTTTCTCTTTATCTTCTTCACTTTGCATGTTATTATCGTTTGTGTTAATTTAAGAATGACAATCACTACAAAAACTAAATCTGAAAAACGTTTATAAATAGGTGACTCTGTTAAGGCATAAAGTTTTGTTTATCAAATTCCATTAGACCAAATAGAGGATAAATGACTTTAACAAATTGCTTGACTTATAAAGCTATTGTCTTAGTAATCATAGTCAAAAGATGTTTACAAAAGACCTTTAAAAGATATTAAAACACAATTCAATCCTCCCTTTTTGTGTTTTTTTTTTTTCTATAATAGCCTAAATCTACTTTGAACAGACAAATAGAAATCATTTGCTTATTTTTTTTTAGTTTCAAAAAATGTCTCTTTATTTATTTTTTTCTTTTTTCTCTTAATTTTCAAAATTGGTTCATATTCTTCTCTCATTTATGTTTTTTGTTCCTCATCCATGGAGAACTAATTCTTGAGGATCAATTTATAGAACAAAGATCAAACAATCTAAATTGAGTTTTGCACCAATCATTTAACCCTTTGAGTTTGTTCTTCTTCTTTCTAATTTCATATTTTCATTATGATTGTAATTTATGTTTTTTATTTTAGAAATCAAATTACGAATTGATTGAATTTTGATTTGATAAATATGCACAAATTATATTGAATGATAATTTGACTTGATTCATACAACTTGTTTAATTAATTAATTGAATCAATTAATTATTCAAACGATCTGAATTTTTATAGGGTTATGATAATTAAACAGAGTGGGTGCATCAATTTTCCTACACCGTAGGCCATTTGGGAAAAGTTATAATCGAATCGTGGATGCTTAGGCTACTACTCTTTTAAGTAGAAAGAGTTAAACCCTGACTATCAATTGACTTTTGGCCTAGTAGTAAGCGCCTTGATCCAACAACTTTCTCTTTGAAACATCTTAAACATCTCATATTCTTTTATGATAGTATTCTTTGTCACTCTTAACATATTTTATGCCCTCGTGAGTCAAAACATCTCATATTTCTTTGGTACTCTAACTAATCAACAACTATAAAACTCATCAAGAGTGATTGTTAAGGATATGATGTTCTTTTCTCTAGCATCTTATTAAACTCTTTTATCGTCTTATGCTATAAGTGGAGAACTTCTTTAGTTCCTACATATCTTCAACTGTTTAAAATTGAATAAAAGGAACATTAACAACATCATAATATACTTCCTTATCAACTAACACCAAAATGATTTTCATTTGAAATTTCAAAAAAGGATACGTTTATCTAGAAAACAAATGAGATGTGTTAATAGAAGTAGTCTTAGTAAAAGTTTGGTTTCAACTAGTCATTCCATGATAAATTTTATTCTAAAAAAAAAAACCTATTAAAACAAGTTGTAAGATCAATTTTAAGCAAAAATATCAATACCAAGAGGGCGAGGATGCATTGGTATTTTTCAAACTTCTTTTTCAATAAGCGAGTTAGAAATTTTTTTTGAAGTTGTTGATTTAGGAGTTAGGATTCTTGTAAGATTAAAGAAATAATCTATATTAAAGTAAAAGAGAGATATAAATAGAAAGATTACATAAGAAATTTAGTTTGGTTCAAATCAAACCAATTAATTCTACATCTAATATATATATAAATAAATAAATAAATAAATAAATATATATATATATATATATATATATATATATAAATGTGATGTCCCAAATTAATTAATAAAATGAAAGAAAGGATTATATTTTTCCTTAATCAATAATTGTTATATACTTAATTTAAAATATAGCGGAAGACAAAGGATTGTATAAAATCAGACCATATTAAGACATGAAAATTTAATTTTGTATATTATATATATAAATAGTAAATTCCGAGCATTATATATAAATATGTATACATATATAAATATGTATATTTATATATATATATATATATATATATATATATATATATAATATACATATATCTTTTCTTTATCAAATGTGCTCAGATGATTGGTCGAGAGGCCGAGAGTTAAGAAACAGAAAGGTCGAGTGGCCAAAAGTTAAGAAATCGAGAGGGCAAGAGGTCGAGTGCCAAGTGGTTGGAGGGTCGAAACGGTAAAAGGTCGAGTATTCAAAGGCTAAGAGTATAAGAGGTTAAATGGTTGAGAGGCGAGAAGTCATAACCGAATGACTGGATTGTCAATTTATATTTTTTTCCAGCAAAAAATGTAATAGAAATAATAATATCACATTTACAAATTTCAAAATATTACATTTTTCATTTTTAAAAGTGATTTCGAGAAACTTAAGATTGCGTTTAACAACAATTGTATTTTATAGATTTAAAATTTATATAGTTTAATTGTTTGTGTAAAAATATGATTGATGAACTTCCATCACTCTAATAATTTCAATTAGAATTAGAGAAGGAAACAATAAGATTAATTCGTCTATGCCTTCAGAAGTAAAACAAAGTTTTACATTACAGTAAGTTAAATTTTTTAAAAATGTTTATATTACAATAAAACACAACTACATCAAACTATATGAATTTCCTAAATAATTATACATTGAACTCTTTTATACAAACTTCATAGATTACAATATAGTAGGATAAAAATTGCTTAGAGGATTATTGTGGGTTGTGGGCGGCAAGAAAAAGGTGAGCACCACTAATCCATCCAAAATCAAGGGGATATCAGGACTTTGGAAGAAAGTCAGAGTTGAGTGGGCAATTCTCCTAAAGGATTAATTCTTTATTACGTTGGTACTCCAATCGTGACCAGAGAAGTACGCTGAAAATATCCGTAGTGACGAGTGTGAAAAGTTAGGAGCATCCATTGTTTTCTTAAATTAAATAATCAAAATAAACAAAAGAAATAACAGGAAAGTGAGATATACATACGTTTTAAAACAATTGCATTTTAAAACAATAAAAGTGATAAATGGTAAATATTCCAAACAATTTAGGAATATCAAATTTTTCTGTTTCAATAAATTACCATAATCAATTTTAAAAATAAATAATATAGGAATAACAATCACTGTGAAAGATCATCATGAGTAAAATTATAAATAATATAGAAATGCAGTGATTAGTAAATAATATGAGAATAACATTTGCAGTGAATAGTAAATAATATGGGAACAACAATTGTGGTTACTAGTCAGGATAAATGAACAATCACAATATCATCCTCCGGCCAAGATATACAACTTCTACCCATTTAAATCATCAAGGAATAAATCATCTAGCAGCAAGTATTATGATAAAACACAACATGATCATGTGTGAAAATAAATAATGGGAATTACCGCATAAAATACAAATAAATTCTAAGTTAAAATTATTATAAAGAATAATATTGAACTTGAAAAGAAATAAATAGAATTGTTAAATAATTTAGAAACTTGTGAGGCTTTGGGTTACCTACCGAAAGATCGGAAATAAATAGCAAATATATATATATATATATATATATATATATATATATATATATATATATATATATATATATATATATATATTTTTT
>Ga0209700_102963_pt1 | contig 33395 bp, 9 predicted proteins | sample SiratroredBW_FD_187528 | JGI IMG/M metagenome (GOLD analysis project Ga0209700, IMG submission 187528) | Root nodule microbial communities of legume samples collected from California, USA - Siratro red BW (SPAdes) (version 2) | ecosystem: Host-associated > Plants > Roots > Nodule | place: USA...
TTAATTTTTTAAAAACAATACGTGGAGTTAAGAAGTGAGAACATGGGAGTCTATGCCATTGACTCATTCTTTTTTTATTATTTTTTTTATTAATTTATTTTCTTGAACGTGCAAATCAAGTAATCAGTTTGAAAGCAGTTTTTTTCTTTATTTATTATTATTATTATTATTTTTTAAATATATATTTATTTTTATTTTGTTTTTATTATTTAATCCTTAATTATTTAATATTTATTATTTGTTATTTGTTATTTTCTTTTTTTTAATTATTATTATTTTTTAATTATTATCTTTTAATTACCACAGTTTAGTTTTCTCTTAATGGAAAAATTCGATATATATTTTTTAATTACTATCTTTTTTCTCTCAACAAATTTTTAATAGACTGATCTTACTATGAAATTTATTTCCTTTTTTACTAATTTTATTTTAACTTTATTCATAAAATAGAATAGAATCAAAACTATTTTTTTGTTTAAATAATAACACACATTTTTATTTTTATTTTATATTATTTTATATTTTGAAATAATTTTATTTGCTCGGACGAAATTGGGTGTTGACAGTATGATATAGTATAAATGTTTGTAAATGACATGGAATGGTGATCGAGATATAGTATTTACAGAAAAATAAATACTCGTGTTGAGATTATTAGGATGCGCATTGCTTATGGATTTGATCAATAAGAATGTATCCTAAATTTACTAATCACTGGAATCATGCAGTTTCATATGACTATGCTATGGTGTGAAAAAAACCCGATTAGATTGAGTTAAGGTTCATATGGTTGTGCCATGGTGTGGAAAAGAACCGACTGGACCAGATCATATGGATTAACATATTCATATGACTAAACTACGGCATGAAGCGCTACGGTGTGAAAAAGAACCGGTTAGACCAGATCATGTGGGTTAAAGTTCTACATCATAGTGTGAAAAAATAACGATTAGATCAGATCATATGGATTAACGAACTCATATGACTGCACTATGGTGTGAAAAAAAATTGGTTAGACCAGACCATGTAGGTTAACATGTTCATATGACTGCCCTACATGAAAAAATTGATTAGACCAATGTGCACTGATTAGACCAGATCATATGGATTACTGCGTAAATAAACTGATTAGACCAGATTATATGGATTAAAAGGTTTATATGACTGTGCCACAGTATAAAACCATGTCACATGAGTGTAATTAATTATAATAATGTATTATAAGTGAGTATAGGATTTGACAGATGGTGTAACTCTTCAATAAGTTGATAATGAAAGTTTTATTTTATAATTATAACAAGATATTTCTATTAAATCATTTTTAAGAAGGTTTATTTTAAAATACTATGATGAATATATAGATATTTATATTTAGATATATTATAGAATTTTTATATGATATAGTTACTTTTATATAAAAATATAGGATGTTACAACATATACTTCTTTTAATCTCCAAGTTTGAAGTTAATTTATTTTTTCACAAGGATATATTATATTTACAATAATAAAAAGTTTATGATTTAAATAATAATAAAATATAATTTTGTTATTTAATCTTAAATTTTACGATTAGCCCTTAAATATGTTTTAAGTTAATTTTGGAAAGTGTTATATAAATCACCTTAAAGAATATAAATGAATACATTTCGAAATTAGAAGAACCAAAATTAATTTTTTTAAGAAAATTAAAACCAAAATAATTTAGAGAGAATAAAAACGTATGAAAAAAAGAGAGAAGAAAGTAAACATTAGTTAAAATATTTTCTTTCGAGTGATGCATATGCATTTCCTCCATTCTAAAGCAAAACAATCTTCATTTGGTGCATGCAAAAACATATAATTATTAATTCATTCTTTACCCATTAACTATAACATTTCAATTTATGGGCAAAAACATATTTTAACCTATGTTTCCTTTTAAATTTTTTCTATATCACCCATATTTCTCTATATAACTTTTCCTTTGCACAATTTCTTTATAAAACTTACTGTGTGTTTTTCATGAAAAAAAATATTTTATACAGAAGTTGAAGAGTTGATTGTTGATGGATCAATAAATTGTATACTTTAGTCTGATATTTAACAAGGAATTTAAATCTTCCCACTTTTTTGTAATTTTTATAGTCAAAATAACAAGACTTGAAAATTGAAATAATTAATTTTATAGTCAAAATAACATCTCCATCAGGTGTATGTTTTCAGATGATCTCACTTTTCAAACTTTGATTATTTCTTTCTTTCCTACTAAATATTGAAAATAAATAAAAGGATGATATCCTGCAATGTTGATGCCCTTTTGTGATTCCTTTGATGTAAAATTGTCCAAATAAAAGTTATATAAATAAAGGAAAAATTCATTTATATGCAACTTGATTCCCTTTTAACTAGATCCATCAAAACTTTACATTATTTAATCCTAACAAAATCTTACTTTGGTAGCAGAGATGAACATAATTGGAAATCCAATTGTCTTGTATAAGCATTGCAATAATAACATATATATATTTGTTAGGGTTTCTTTTACAACAAGGTATTAAGGTACATTTTTTTTTTGTATTTTCTTTTGTTTAAAAGTGGAAGTTTGATTAAAGTATAGTGTATGAAAATGGCCAGGAAAATGGCCAGGAAAATGGAGTTTGGTACTATTGGTACTACTGGTCCTACTGGAACTACAAGCCAAAATTGTCGACTTGTGTATGTTACATACAATAACACACAAGAAATTAAGAATTTTTCTTTTTCTTCCTACCAATTATGGATTAAATCAATGCTTTTATTTTCATTTTAAATGGATAATTAGTGGAGTAAAAAATATTATTATTATTAATGAATTTTTCATTACTAGTGTACATATTTAGAAAAAATTTCTTTTAACATATAGAGTAGTATGCTTTTAAAAGTGCTTTAATTTCTTTTATTATTAACATTTTCAATATATACCTGTTTACCAGTTTTTCTCTAGACATTATATTAAACCTTATCTTCAAGACGATATATGAGTTAGTAAGAAAATTTAGTTTTTTTTCTTTAACAAAACGAACTTTAATCATAATGAAGTGATTAATTTTATTTTAACAATAACTTCTAAACATTCAAATTAAAATTACTAAGGGTCTGACGATTCTTTTTCTGATAATTTTTTTCGTTTGTAATTTAATTTTAATATATCAAACACTTAATTCAATTTTGCATTAGTATATAATCATATCTTAGTGCTTCAATTATATTTTACATGCTTGTGAGTAGTACCGTATTTCAATTTATAGTCAATTGGTTGCTCAAAATTATAATGAGTCTTTTTCTCACTTTTCTGAATAAAAACTTTAAATTCTTTTGTATTAAGTTAAGGACAAATTCGGCATAATATTTTTATAATTGTTTAAAGTAAATAATTCCACAAAATTTGCTAGAAAATAAATTGGATTAATTGCACATTTTATTCAAATTTTGTATATTTTATCACCTAAATTATATTCCATGAATTTGGTTAGTTGTAAAAAGTCTATATTAGAATTTAAAAATAAACAAAAAAAAATATGATTATTTTTTTTCATTTAAACTTCATTTCACATTTAACATTTGGATTTTGATATAAGTTAAATGTTTAATGACGTAACAAAGAAAGACAATGGTGTAGTGAGAAATTAAAAAAAAGTTTTAATTTCTCAAAATTGAGATTGTCTTCCTGCAACATTATTTATTCTCAGAATATACAATCATCACGTTTAATAAACAAAACACAAATCACAAAATAGGTTATAGGCATCTCATTCATATATTTTAATGAATATAATTTCAATTTAAATATTAACATTTATCATAATTAAATGTCTAAGACTACCCAATTAATTATCTTTTATCTCATAATTTAAAGACATCAAAATCACATATAACAAGTGTCTTAAATTTGACTCAAAGATATATATTTGTCATACTATTTTTACTGAGTTGTCACCGTAACAAAGCTATATAATAGGAACTAATGCACTCATATGAAAGAATAAATCCACTATAACCTATCAATAGACACAATCCTTTTTCACACCGAAAACTAGGTCATAGGAATTTATTTCGACTCTTACCACCTAATATTTTTTTTCTTACGTGAGTTCAATAATAGTAGAGTCAGGATCATCTTCTTCAAAGTCTCAAAATCAATACACAACCTAAGCATCTCAACACAATATTTCTTCCTTAAAAATAACTATTTACAATTCATCATATGCAACTCATCACATAATTACATAAAATCAATAATCAATTTACATGCATAAATAAATATTCGCATTTAAATAAACTAAAACCAGTAAACAATATTAAACAAACAAAATCAGAAGTTTATTTTAATTTGAGAATAGATTTCTTCGCTTCAACTAAAATGTTCCTGAGACAAGGGTTCAATTTTAGTACTATTTTCCCTAAATAAGACTGAGAGAGTCAATTCCTGCTACTTTTTGCTTGAGCAAAAAAAATCTTTCGCTTGAGTGAAAATGAAATCAAAAGCAAAGTCAAGTTTTCTATCATATTTTCACTTGAGCAAAAAAATTGTTACTTAAGTAAAAATATAAAAAAAAAATTAGGCTACATAACCAATTTATTTGCAAATCCTTACCAAAAATCAAACATTGATCTGTATTTTTTATATAACCCATAAGTTCAACATGATATTACTTTGCTAAAAAATAACTCTCACTCTCATTGAACTAATAAATCATCATATCCAAGCCTTTCAACTACATAAATTCAACCAAGTTCAAAATCAAACTTAATAATTTGATCAACAAATTTCATAACTATTTAAACCTCAAACAATTTACGACATAGCTCAAAATCTTTCAACATCTAATCAAAATTAAGATATCTAACAATACATTGTGACCACGTTACCTTCATATCATCTATCCTAAGGAACTGTTGAAAAACTTAACTAGTTTCCCTTACATATTTAGCTTTCTCAACATAAAACCAAGCTCAAACTCTACAAAACTCATAAGAAGATTAAATATGTACACAAAAAGTTATTGTCAATGATCTGAACACACTCATGATCCTGGACTAACGGAGACTCATATTGTCTTTATAAACCTTACATGCAAGATCTCCCTTCCTTAGGCATGCAAAACTTCTAAAAAATGACTCAAGAAAAAAGCTAGAGAGGAATTTACTTTAAAAAAATTTTGATCGGATAAACTTGTTCTATTTTCCACCAGAATCCCCAAAACAAACCTTCATTTTTAAAAGAATGAACATATTTTTCAGAAAATCTAAGAAGGGATTAGAAAAGGTAAAGAGAAGGTTTTAAAGAGAGAGTGTTTTTTTTTTTAATAAAATTTAAATAATTAACTTTTTTTCTATATGTAAACTTTATGCTTAAATAATGAAATATTCATACTTCATTTTAATTATACTATTTCTTCTCCTAAATAAATTTTTTAGGTCTTCACACAAATAGTCTTCATTAAACTAAAAAGAATTAAAAATATGGATAATTTTCCTTTAAACCACAACTAATTGTAGTGTTTAGGGTTTATGTTGTGTTCTTAACTTTTTCTTCTTCGAAAACTTATCTTCTAGATGTCATAAGCATCATTATTTATGGTTTTAACATTGCAAAAGAAAAGGGGTTGAATGTTGTTGTGATATTGATGCTTCAATGTTGTTGTGATCTTATAGGTAATAGTGATAATATTACCAGTGAACTTTGTCTAAATATTTTTAGGTCTTGGTATGTCTAAATATTTTTAGGTCTTGGTAGAAGGGTAACTCTAAAGTGTAGGAGTATATGGGAAAAATGGATTTCACCTTTTTCAATTATTTAATTTGATTTGAAGATTAACGCACATGCAAGAGAGTTTAAAGCTTCTTAAGCAAATAGGCAAGATAAAATGATACAGATTTTGAAAAATGGTTGTTATTACATCTTAGAGAATTATAATCTTAAGAAAGTGTAGAAGATATTATAGAGGTTTTGAAAGATAGTTGTTATTACATCTTAGAAAATTATAATCTTAAAAAAGTGGAGAAGAAAAAATTATACAGGTGTCAAAATATGATTGTTATTATGTCTTAGAATAATTATAATTATATGTTTGACTGTTTTCAATGTGAAAATTGAAGGTGATGTCTAAAAATACTCCATGTCATATCAAAGTGTCATATCAAAGTGTCATATCAAAGTATGAAATCTAACACCACAAAAACATTGAATCCTTCTCTTTTGTAATGTCAAATATATAAATAATGATATTTTAAATATTTCACTCATTGCATAAAATACGGAAAGAAAAAAATAAAAGAAGAATATTTAGACCCATTCGAAGTGTGTTATATCATAGAAATAGCGAGAAAAAATAATAAAAATTGAGTTTAAAGCTCTAAAATCACTAATTTGCGTAGAAGAAAAAAAAAAGTAAAAGGATCAAGTAAACTCTAAAGATGAACACTATTTGTTTAATGAAAATAAATCAATAATTTTTATTTTTTAAATTTAATATGAACTTTTTTTTAGTAAAAACTTCTCTCCTGTCATCTTGATATTAAACATTAGATAAACAAACGCATAAAACATATTTATTCTTGAGATATTAATAACAAAATTTGTCCAATTGAAACGTATATAATAAAATGTATAAAAGTGTTAAAATTTAGTGGTAAAATAAATTATCAATTCAAGATAAAAAAAATCATGTTTTTTTTAAAAAAAAATCAATTCCTTGAATTATTTGTCAATACACTTCATCACCACATTAAATATTTAATAAATTTCATATAAAATGTTAAATTTATTTAATTTTAAAACTTAAATAATAAAATCTGCTAAATTATAACGTAAAATATATTAATTTTAAAACATAAATAATAAAAATCGCTAAATTAAAATTTCAATATGAAAAAATGTAAAATGTTAGTCGTAAAATCAGTAATTAAAAGAAAAAAGTTCCAAAAACATTCAAAGCTTAGGCTGGTTGCAAAAATATAACTATGGAGAAAAAGTTTGTTTCATTCAATATGGAGTAAACATTACGATTGTACTACGACGTTTTCTAATCACTATGTCTCACTTTACAAGACATGACCAAATTTTAGGTGAGAAATTTTGTTCAATTTTTACACATTATTGGAAGGATAATTACTTTCATGATGGGTCCAAGATATTGACGTTAATGAAAATTTTAATATTTGGCTCTTTCAAACAAAATATTCTAACTCTGTTCATTGACAAAATATCGCCATTTCAAATTAAAAAATGCAAATTTTTATTTTTTATTAGTTGTCATAAATTCATTACATGCTAATATACTATATTAAATTGAAAATTTATTTAAACACGGATTTATGAATGTAAAATTTTAGAAAAAGAAACAAGTGTAAAATATTCCGATTTCTATTAATATATCATTTATATATATTATTTTTAAATATTTTGGATCCCATGAGCATAAGTTTTCTAAACTATAATCAACCCCTAATAAAACTCTCTATTTTTTTTACAAATAATGATCTTCTATGTAAGAGGGCCTATTAGTGTTAGATCAAAAACACTATGAAAACTTTTAATGTTCAATTAACTATGTAATTTTTGTTAGACAAAATATCGTTAATATAAGAAACACTGACATTTGATATGTTTCTTCAAGTTATCCTGTGTAAAATATTACTCATTAACTTTATTCAAAAGCAATCTCTTGAAGGACCACTTTTAATAGAGTTTATTTTTTTAATATCAAAGTCTTATCCACCAAATTGAAATTTAAAATTTTACTTTAAAGATTTGATTTTGTTTAAGTAATACCCACCACATGTGGATCACGACATAAAAGTTATTTAAAGTAATTTAATTGGTTGAACATGTAACATCTCTTATTTTATCAAAATATATTTAATATATATATATATATATATATATATATATATATATAATACTGCAAATAAAATTATAAAAATATATTACCCTAATATATATATATATATATATATATATATATATATATATTTGTTAAAAAAAATATTATAAATATATATATATATATATATATATATATATATATATATTTGGGTTAAAAAACATGCTAATAATATATAAATATTTAAAGAAATAAAATATAAAAGTTTTTACGTTAGTCCGATTACTTTAATATTGTATATTTCTGAATAAAGTACCATTTTCAAAGTCACCATAAATCAAAACATCAAAAGAATAAGATAATTTAAATAATTATTAACTTTAAATATTAAATAATAAAAATTTACACACTCACACACACACACATATATATATATATTTCGTTAAATTTTAGAATTATATCTCATTACATATTTTTTTTCTCAATAAACTATTAAGGAATCACACTAATTATAACTCATCTCATGCTTTAACAAAATATCAAAACATCATTAAATCTTCTATAATATAATATAATATAATATATATATATATATATATATATATATATATATATTAAATAAATTTAAAGGGTGACATTTAATTCATATTAAAATCTTCTAAAAACATAATAATAACAAAACCTTGTGTAAGAATATATGTTAATTATTTACCTTCTACAATTTTATTTATATGATTAGAGTATTTCTAAAATTGATATTTTTATTTTCATTAATATATTTAATATTTAATATCATAATCCATATAATAAGTCAAGTTAACATATAAAGTATATATTTTTTTCTCAATCAATTCAATCATCACATAAATCTTAATCTATAACTTATTCTATTGTAATCATATTTTATCATTAACATCATTGAAACAAATAATCTATAATAATATATAAATTTGTTAATAAAAAAATCCTTTAAACAAGAAAATATAAGCTTTAAAATAAATAAAAAAATCACTAGAGCAAGATATTCTTGCTTAAACAACTTTTTTTTTAATAAAAGAGGAAACTTTTAAGTTATGGAAATCACTATTTAAGTGGCATGGTTAATCATTTGAGCAATTGTCGTGATGTTTGAGTCTTATATTCTTGGAGAAAAGGAAATTGATATTTCTTCTCTCTCACTTGAGTAATAATTCAAATATTAGAGAGATTCAAGTTTTAGAGTAGAGATAGTTGATTCGGCCTCTTCCTCACATGAGCATGATTTTTTAAATATGACTTGAGCAAGACACTTTATTGTTGGATTGAACACTTACTCAATCAAAAATTACATTTGATAATTAGAGTGCAATTCTTTCTACTTAAGAGTATAATAGTCCAAATGACATGATTTGATTGTGACTTGGCTCACCTAACCTACACAATGAGACAATTGATGTCACTTGCAACATTTATCACTATCGTGTTCCATCAATACATTAAACGTCATTGTTTGAGCGCCACATGAGCGAACAACTCAATTCTTAAGTGATATAGGTTGAATATGGCTAAAGCTAGAGTATTCTTTAAACCTAGTCACTCTTGCCTAAATCCTAAACCCTAAACACTTTATTTACACAAATGGTGTATTCTAAATGATCACATGTTTCTTAAGTAGAAGAGGGTAATGTCGAATGATGAATACAAGATGAAAATACTCTTTTACGTAGCTAATGAACACAATAATGTTCTAAGGCTAGAGTATTACTAAAGATTAAAAAACATTAGGAGTTTTTCTTTAATATTGACATTGTCAACCTTTTTCTTTAAGAGATATTCAGTGTATAAATATTGAAAAAAGAGTCATTGTAAAACCTCTTTAGAGTCATTGTGAGGTCTTTCTTTATCTAGTATCTTACACCGTTCCAGCTTGGAAGCTCTTCATGCAACATTAAATGCATATATATTCTTTACACAACTTTCTAGTACAAAACATAACTTATCATGTGTCTAAGTTAGGTATTTTCTTTCCAAACTTGAGAAAAAGCATGAGATCAAGCAAGGTTAATTGTCTTCAAGAGATTTCTTATGTTGACACTTCAATATGATATCCACTTGTAAGAAAATAAGATATGAACATTCTATACAAGCATCTAATAAACATTTATAAGTATTCGACGTGTATCACAAAATGCTTAAGATTATGTATACTTATCATTTATCTAGGCAAAAGCTCATTAGACAAGTTATAACAACAAAATATTAGTATTTGTTTAGTTAGACAAAGCACTTAGGTCTGTCAATATCTAATGTTTATAAAATTGTATTTTATACTTTGTTGTTAAACACATAATCAAAATCAAATATAAAGTCGGTTGAATATTGATATAAATGATTCGATTTGATAGAAAAGTAGTGAATTTAAATAGAGAGTTTATTGGTATATGTAATGAATTTGATTAAAGTGACGAAGAGTGATAGGTTATTTTTAGTGTAGTGTACAATTTTTTCTTAGAATAAATTTTTTTTGTTATAAAAAATTAGTTGAGAAAATGAAAATAAATTATTTCTTAAAAATATTATTTATTAATTTTCAATAATACTTATAAAAAAATAAAAAAATCCAAATAAACAGAATTATTTTAAAAATTAAATATTGAACACAGGGTTGAATTAGTAATTAGATGCACTACTTATGCTTTAATCAAAATACATTAAAGTCATGCACTCAGGACTCCAATTTAAAAAAAAAAAAAAATTAAAGTTATGTGAATTTGTCATATATAGAGAAGTTGTGTTTACAAGAACAATTTATTAATAATAAAGTCTTGTCATGTAGTCACAAGTTACCTATATTGGTAATTGTAAACAAATTATTCATTTCAATAAATTCAAATACAAATTATATTATTTTTGTAAATTAAAGTATATATATTACACTTATTATTTATTCACTTAAAATAGATTTTACTTTATAGATTGTTTATATATTTAAAAATATAATCGATTATATGTAACATAAATCTTTATATTAACATTTGAATTTTAATTTCATAATAAACATATTTAAAGAACATAATGGTCAATTAGTCTCTTTTTTTTCTAGTAGAGGAGACCAACAATCCCCTCCCTTTCACTTTCCATCAACGGAAACCCATAAATCCAAATAAACAACCATTTGTGTCTTGTATGAAAACTAGATGGCCTAATCCAAACACATTGTAAAAGTTTAAACCATCAAACCATATAACCAAATTTAATCTCTCTTAGCTGGAACCACTTTACTATGCCAGGAAAAGCAATTTTAAAGGAAACAGAATTCCAACATTAAGTTAAAAGTCTCTAAATGACTTTCTTAGAGGTAAAACCCTAACATTTAATATATCATTCAGGAATTAAATCAACATAAACTCCAAAATTCTTAAGATCATCAAATATTTGAATTGTCCAACTCACATGTAAACTAAAGGGGCAAAATATAAGACTTTATGTACAAAACAACAAAAAGAAATAACTTATTTAAATTAAAATTACGTTCTAGTGGTCTTAATCTAAATTTTGGTGGAAGCAAAATAAGAAAAGAACTGCCCAGTATGTTATAAATTAAAAAAAAAAAAAAAGGTAGAGGATACAGTTATTTAATTTCAATATAAAAAACATGATCATACACAATTCATTGTACAAAAATCCATTTTTAAGTAAAGAAAAATTGAGGACTTCGCTTATATGATTCTATATTTAACTCATTAACTATAATGGTTTTGCTCAAGAGATCCTAGAATATTTGGAAGTTTTGTAAAGTGAATATTTGAATTTATAGAATGGTTTACAATATTTTAAAAAATTAGTTTCAATATATTTAAACTTTGATGTTCTTCAATAGATTTTTATCAAACAAGTTGCTGATTAAACTATTTATCCAAAAGTGTCATATTCACAAGTGGTTGCAGAATGCATCATCAGTTCATAACTCATGAAAAAGCTTGACATATTAAAACCAACCAGTCTATTTTACCTGTCACATTTCAAACATTTTTTTTCCTTTCTTTTTAGTACGTATTCCAATTAATTAGATACTAATTTGATACCTACCACTACCACACTACCATTGGTGGGTTATTCAAAACCAATTTCTGCAATGGCATTTGCATCCCTGTTAAATATTTTATTTACATTAATTATATCAACTTTTGATCCTCCAAATCTTATCATTTTCAAGTGCAACGTACTCTGACAGCCAAAATAAATAAGAATAAAAAAACATAAAATTAATCGTATCTTTAATCATGGGAGATAGATAGATCGATCTTCCCATCACCTTCAATATAATCTTTAATTTTACTTTTTCACTTATTTATTATTTTCAGTTTTGCCTTTTTACTTTTGTTACTGAACTCATATTCAAACATCCATGACATCCATGGGAAAGATGCGCAGAGATCAGTGGCAGACTGCCATCATTGATCGGAGAAAAATATGTTACTTTTGTTTGAGAAAAGAAGGTAAAAAGAGAGAGAAAAAGGTTGGTCTTTTTTCAATATATATATATATTTTTATCTTCGAAACCTAACAAATTGCATCTTGTATTTTGGACAAAGATTTGATGTTGAGAATTTTTTATTTTAAGGATTTAGATTTAGGATTATTTGAAATCAAATTTTGATAATTATGTTGAATCAAGTTAAACGTTATAGTTATTACAGTACAGTTTTTTATTTATTTAAGAATTTATCAGTTTAAATCTTATGATTTGATTATAATTTAATTTATCTGATTTTAGTCACGTGATAATTAATGTCATCATAACAAAATTTATTTTAAAAATAAATTTATTTAAATAAATATGTTTCAACATCATTTATTAAAATAGAAATTTTATTTGAAAATTCTGTTTTTGAGAAGACAAATTCAAAACGTTAGTATTATTAACATCGAATAACTAGCAAGGATTTGATTTTTGAGAAATCAAATTTTAGTCCCTTTATAATATTTTTTCTAACTTTTTTATGTTTTTCTATTAATTTTTGAAAAGAAATAGAAAATTTCATTGGATTTCGGTCCTTAGATTGAACTCTGGATGGATTTTTTAACGTTTGACTACAGTTAAAATTTACTTTTAACAATATTGTTTATAGTTGAAAATTCGCGTTCAATTGTACTGTTCACAATTGAAAAGTTAATTTTATCTAGATTGATCAAATTTTGAGTGAGTTTTTAAATATTTAGCGTTGAACCATATTGTTATAGTTGAGAATTTCAATATTCAATAACTAAAATTAATCATTTTTCTGATTATGATAACGATACTATTTTACGTTACAAATTCAATTTTTAATATAACAAGTCTATTATTCTAATAAATAACGTCGAGTGAATTTTTTAAATGAATTTATTGCCAGGAAAAAAATTTCTGATATATGTATATTCATTAGAAATGAAGAAGTAAGATGTTTTGACAAAACTCTTCTTTATCAATGGATCCTAATGAACTAATAATTGCAAATTACACTAAATAAAGCCAATTTGTGTGACACGACACACACATCAATGTCAAGATCAATGTCTTATTTTTTCAGAAGATTCCCTTGTCTTTTACGTTTTTTTTTTCTCTGTAACACGAGATAGTGAGGTTTAGAATTTGATATAAATTATTTGAAATTTTCACCACCACTAATCAACCTAGTGAGTTATGACTGTGATTATTTGCCTAATAAATGGGGTTTCGTGTCAATCGTTATTCAAGATCATGAACTGATTAGCCGTTTATAATATTTTTCAGAATTGTTATTATTAGAACATTCTTTTAATAGGAAAGTATTAATAAGAAGTTTAAATTTAAGATTAGATTCCCGAATATCTTCATCTTACTAATCCTCCATCATAAGTGTTTTTAACACAATTTTTTTCTTATTAATACGCCTTTCTTTTTTTACTTTTTTACTTTTTAAGTAACTTTTTACTCTAATACAATTTCTTTCCTAACATTAAGTGGATCTACATATATGGATATTTTTTTTTTTTTAAGTTATTTGAAGTTAAGATGTAGTTAAAATATAATTTTAATTTCTCACGTTTTAATCTTCTCCTTTGAATCCATTCATATTGGAGAGTGATAGTTATTTAAGATAAAGCAACTTTTCACCTAACTCGTCTCTAACCCACAAAACAATCAATCTTAATATTAATTACTTCTTGAAGTACCTTATAGCAATATGCTTTTATAATCAACTCTACTAGGAAGATGCTAATATAGCATGTGAAAGTCTAAAAATTAATATTTGGATCTAATACACGATCCTAAACTGTAAGAATAAAAAATAATGTTTTAATATTACAAGGCAAATCAATCTCAAAAACCAAAAGTTTGGATAACTCAAAGGTAACAACCCATTTGAAAGGAAGTAACCAGAAAATGATAAAAGAAAATGAAAAAGTGGAGAAGGAAAATCAAATATAACTTACAAATGTTGAAATATAATAGACAACTCATTTTTTTACAAAATTATTTTAATTTTACCATGGATTTTTCAATATCCATTCTTTTTTATTTTTCAACAAGTCTCTATCTGTATGTAATTATTATTTTTTTTTAACTTGCTTTACCACATTCTCTTTTTGTCAATAATGACATTGCATACGGATATTTCATTAGATAAAATAAATTTACATACTAAAAAATTATGGAGGTAATTATTTATAGGAACTGAGTAGTTATTTATAAAAAAATTCAGTTTTTTCTTATAGTGATATCTTCATAACACAATTGTTAAATTAATACTTAATTATAATAGTTAAATTAATTTTTAATTTGTAAAAGATTGAAACACAAATAAAAAATTATAAAAATATAGATCTTATAATACTTCACCACTAAAATAAATTTTTAAAAAAATAGTAAATTTGAGTTTTATTTAGAAAAAATGATTTTAAAAACAATAAAAATTAAAATTCTATATTAAGTTGACTATATAAATTATAATATTAATGTTTTAGTTATTCATTATAAAATTTATCATCTTTCTAAATTTTCTTCTAACTATTTATGTTTTTTTTAATTTTCTGAGATCAATTTTCAATCATTTTTATTATCAGATAATTTTAATGACAATGGTAAAATGATGATAAATTTTTATTAATCACAATTTCTTTTAGAGTAAGTGTTTTTTTTTTCCTCTAAAAATTCTTTGTCTAACCTTTTTTTAGGTGTTAAGATATAAACGATTCACTTATGATTAGATGTAGATTTACGTCTAGATATTTTGCTATGAAAGTCACCTATAATTTTGATTATAATAAATAATATCAAGTTTTGACTATCTAACAAGTTCACTAATGTGATATAAAAGATTTATTTTCAAGCTTATATGATTAGATGCATGTCTCTAACAATAGTTTCATATGCAATTAGATACATCACAAAGAAGCATAGGAACTTGAAGTAAGATCAACACATGTGTTTAAAGATACAAGTCACAATTAGATGAGGATGAAGAATCCTTAGAAACAAACTTTCTAAGACCATATAAATATCAAGAAATTATAAATGCTAGTGTCAAGAATAATATTATCATGCAATCAATAGGTGCATTCAAACACAATATCTCCAAATGCATGGAAGAAGTCTCTCTAGAAAATTGAAGTCTCACAATTTTTAAAGAATACCTTGACATTTTTACAACCTACTCTTGGGTGTTATATTCCTATTTCAGTGTGTTTGGTACAACAATGGCAACTACTAAGGTAAAGTTTGTCCTTCACCAAATAAAAAGAACTTTACGACAATAGTGTCAACATAAACTCAAAGAAGTTCTAAAAAGGTTCTGACACAAACGACAAAGCAGAAACACTCAATTACAACATATCTTTTTCTAACTATTATAAATAGAAGTAGTGTCATACATATCAACTTTTTTTTTTCAATCAATAAGCTTAAACATTAGAAACAAGAATTATAATTTGTACATCCTTTATTAGCTTCTAAGTGCTTGGGGAAGATCAACTACCAAACAGCATAGAAAAGAAAGTTATGTTTGTAAATCTTTCACTGCTGTAAAGTTTAGTATCTTACTATAAGGATATTTCATCTCAATTCCTCTCTTTCGAGAGTGAAACTTGTATCAAACAACTTTTTTTTGGTTCTATATCTTAACAGAGACTTAGTGTACTTAGTCTGAAAAAGATTAATGTACTCGGTACTCAATCTTAGGAGTGAGATTAAAAGATAGTCAAAAGTGTGAAAAACAGAAAGAACATAAGAAGGAAGAAGTGAATGATGTTTTTAAATTGTGTCACTGTTTTTCACAAGTATCATATGATATTGTATTATTAGACGATAAGTTTCATTAAGATTAGATGATTGGATAAAAGAATATTTTCACAAACTTACTTTTATAGCTTCTTCTTCTTAAGTTAGTTATGGACATGTAACATGCAAAAACACAAGGAGAAGAGAGAGGAATTTTACATAGCATGTGAGAGAGGATTTGCGAGGAAAGTTCAAATTTTTTATTATACTTTTTTATATAATTAACTTTTATTGTTGATATCTTTTATTTATATTATAATTAAATAAATAGAATAATTATATAATATAATAATAATAATAATAATTATTATTATTAAATTAATAATAAAATTAGGAGTTATAAAAATAAAATACCAATAATATTTAAACACTAAATAATTAATAAAGAAAATATTACATAAATTTTTATAACAAAAATGTTATATAATATTATTAGTAAAATAATTAATAATAATATAAATATAGTTGTAATTTAATTAAAAAATATAAATATTTAAAATGAAAATAAATTATATGATAATAATTTTTTTATTATGAAATAATAATTAAATTTAAAATTATTACTAAAATTATTTAAAAATTTAATTTTATATTTAAAATATTAATCTTTTTAGTTAATAAATTAATATATTTTATAACAAATTAAATTTATTTTAAAAAAATATAATTTAATATTTTCATAATTTTTTTTAAAAATATTAGTAATTACATTAAATAAATAAATTAAATTTTATCTTTAATTTTAAAATTAAATTTATAATTTTATAATTTATTATATTAAAATATTATTATATCTATTACATCATTCACAAACTTTCCACTCAAATCTTACCATCTTTCCCTTAATCCAAACAACCAAACTTTTCACACACTTTCATCTCAAATCCACTTCCTCAAATCCACTCGCCAATCCAAACACATCCTTAGGGATAGAGAAATGAATTGACAGAGTTTTGTCACTTGTAAAAATATGACTATTCTTTTTTATCTCTTTGAAATATCTCCTTATATAGGTTTGAAAGAAGTAGTCAGTGCATTCCCTTTTATGGTTGTTAAGTGGAGAAACATTAAATGCATTACATGTAACATTAATTTCTCTATATTCTTCACTCAATCTTTCTGATAATTGACAATACTTATCTTCCTTAGTAACAGAACCTTTTATACCAAACAATGGTAAAAGTGCACACCATACCAAGATAGATAGCTGAGCTAGAGTTGAAAATATCCAGTGTTAATAAAGTTGGTGGATGTTGCAATTTTTACTTGAAATCCAAGAGATAATTGAATGGTGCTTTGTTTGGCATGATCCCTCTTGGTGACAAACATTGAAGATATTCTTTGAGCGAAAAACTTTAACCTTTAGGAATATTCTGAGTTTGAGTCAGCTTATACTCTTCATGTGTGCTTATCATGTAATCTTCATCTATTTTCTATCATATGCAATTGATAGTCTGCTTGGTGATTTTATCGTATGTCATACGATGCACTTATATGATATGATTTTCGTCTTGTTAGACACAACTTCATACCTTATTTTGTAAGCACTTAATCAAAACTATAAGGTGTTGAACTTTTGATCTAACAAGAAATAACTTTGTCTACTCATTATAAGCTAGAAATGACAATTAGAATACTTGTAATAACTTATTGATTAGTGGAATCATTTACAATTGAAAAAGAAAAATTGAATAAAGCTCAAATTAAGGATGAACTAGGATAAAACAATGTTTTCATTCAAGTAATGATGAGTTTTGCTAAATCACGACTTGGTTGGTTAAGGAAAAATCATGTCAAGGTAACTCTCTTTTTCGATTGATTTTTTCTTGAATAAAAAGATCTCACTTAAATGACTTATGTATGATGGAATTGATATGTTTTAGGATTGATAAGTGTTATGCAAATATAAATATGATTAGATGAATTTTTTTAAAGATGTTATGTATTTAAATATGGCAGATATGATGTGTGTATGTGACTTATAACATTTTGAATCACCAATTATGATAGGTGAATTGATATGTTGTGTATGATTATGTGTGAGTAATTATTGTGATGACTTGTTTATGTCACTAGTTATAAAAAAAAATATTATTGAAATGTTAAGATGTGTGGTGTAAGTATTAATTTAAGAGGTTTGATGAGATATTTTAAGTTTTAAGAATACTTTCAAGTCTAAGTAGATAAATATATTATATGATAATAAGTCAGTGAAATTTTCATGTATTAAGTTTACAATTCTTAATTAGAAGTGTAAAAATCATTTCATCATGAAAATTTGTTTTATAGTTAAACGGTCAAACATATTAAATTTATGATAAGTATTAGTATTTAAAATTGAACTTAATATTAATCTTTCAAAAACAATAAGTTATCTTGTAATATAAATATTTGATATGCATTATATGAAATTATTCATATATTAAATTATATTATATTTTAATTAAAACATTAACTCGTAGTTAGAAGGAAGCAGTAGATTCAGGATTTACTATACATGTATTTATTTTTATTTTTATTTGACTTTTTAATATATATTTATTATGACACACTACATCAACTTATTTTTTTAATAATTGTTTGAAAAATTGTTACCATTCATTAACATAAAAAAATTCATAATATCTATCATAATTAAATAATAAAACTAAAGTTATATTAAATTAAAAAATATATATTTCAAAACACGAACGAATCGTCTATAGAATTGATATTATTCGTTTCGCAATCTGTTATAAAAGAAATTTTGTTACGATAATAAAGCTCTAAATATGAAATCATTAATTAAGGTTATCATTGTAATCCTCTTATTATATTTAATATAAAAAAACTTCGACACAATTGCATATATTAATAAAAGTAATGAATTTAATTAAATTTATAAAAAATATTATTAATATATCAACTTATTTTTTTAATAATTGTTTAAAAAATTGTTACCATTCGTTAATATACAAATATTCATATGTATCATAATTAAATAATAAAAACTAATGTTATATTAAATTATAAAATACTTACTAAAAAATGTAATAAGTTTTTCTTTTTAAATATGTTTCATAATAAAGAATAGAAAGTATTTATAATATATATATATATATATATATATATATATATATATATATATATAATTTAATAGTTTAAAATTATTTTCATTAATTCAATCATAAAATAATCTTGTCATCGGTGAAAAAGAAAATCAAACAATGTGAAAGTCAAGATTAATATTATAACAAAAAAATAGTTATATAATATTTCAAATAATATATTATTTATTTTTATTACTTTATGTTATTATAAGGTCAAATTAATCTATGTAATCATTATTATTATAATTTTTATTTTCATTTGTTTCCGTTTCTGATTTGGGTTACAATCTTCGATCTCGATCTTAGGTTATGGAGATACTTGTAATTATATTTTAACATTCAATACATAAAATAATTATTTATAAATTTATAAAAGTTTATTAATTTTTATTTAATGCATACATTTATTTATATTATGTAAATTAGTTTGCTAATTAATCCAAATATAAGTGAGTTTAATATTTCTTTAATTATAATTTTCTAATTATTGCTAATAAAATAGTTACGCGATAATCCTATAGACTCATCTACGTATCAGAATTTGGAATTAACAGTCAGGATCTCAACAGATTTGAGATTAAACTTTCTTATATTATATAACATTTTCCAAAAAAGTTAAAATTTAATTTTATCATACAATTTTTCAAGACATATTATTGAATATATTTGCGGTGGAGGGGTAGCCACGTGTCCGGCTTGGGACGCGTTTATCAAATTGATAGTTAACGCGTTTATGTCTGTACGATCATGATCATTATTCATTTCGTTGGGTCCAAACGTTGTACGTCATAGTCATAGTTACATTATAAGTTCTTAAAGATTAGGTAAATTTTCCATTTTACTGTAATTTTATTTGGAAATTTTCAATAATAAATAATTTTTTTTAATTACTACCGTGGATAAATAGTATCATATTACAGTAATATTATAATAAAAAAATTATCATTGTGACACGATTTTATTTAAAAGTCAATGAAATCGTTTTAATATTTAAAATCGTGTTGATGTGACACGATTTTAAATATTTATTTTTTAACTGAAATTGTGGTGCATACAATTTTAATTAACCAATAAAATTTCATTGATATGATTTTACTGACTGTTAAATAAAATTGTGACAGAGTAACACAATTTCTTTGTTATAGTATCGCTTTGACATGACATAATTTATTGGTAATTAAATTTTTTTTACCTATTTTAAGAATTTCCAAATGAAATTGCACCAGAATGAAAAATTTTACCAAAGATTCTATCAACTAGAGATTTCTTTCTTTATTTTTTTATATATAGTAAGATTATAGATTATTTATTTCTTTATTGCATTCTAACTTTTTCCTGTTAATTTCTACAGAATTAAGTTTGTTTTTTAATTTTATAAAAGGTGTTTCATAACTTTCATATTACATTAAATGATTCGTATTAACTGTTTAATAAAATAAAAATTTTAGTTATTTAATAGCACGTTTTTATTAAATTTATATCTAAAAGATAATTTAAAATATTATCAGAATGATATGTTATTATTTATATTATTGTAAAATTAAATGAACATTGTCCCACTAGAACCTAAAGAATGAGCAAATGCGTTAGAGGAGGAGAATTGAGAAATAACGAGGTCAAATAAGTATAAAGCTGGAATTAAGAAAGGGAAATTTAGTTGAGAAACAAGTTTATAAACCAAATATGTGGTTAGTTTGGAAAATGGGAATTTGGGGTTGGAGTTGTTTAGAAATGTATTGAAACAAAGATATAAAGTGTAATGAAACAAAAGATAAAAAATGAAATTTGTTATATGAAAGATTGATATGAACTTGTTTTTTATTTTCTTCTTCTAAATGAGTTTTTGAAATTTTGTTTCTTTTTATATAATATGAAATTTGATATGGTGAAGAAAACATGTTATGCTTTAATAAGCTATTAATCACATCAAAGTTTAAGATTTTGACAAATCCAAGATCTGCAACAATTTTTATTGGTTAGCTATATCGACAAGTTGTTTTATGTTGTTTGTATCTTAAATCTGGTTGATGGTCACTTTCTGGCAATTTGTACACAAAGATAAATATAATGGATCGGCATCAAAAGTACAAGTTGATCTTTAAAAAAGAGTGTTAATCTTACTTTTTCAACTTGCATAAATAAAGTACACATAAAAATACTAATACTATGGATTTGACTCTTATGTGAGAATAAAGTACGCGTTAACTGAAATTTTAAACAAGGTGATAAGTTGAACAAGCTGGGAACAATTATAGGAATCTCTGCTTCCATTCCATATCAAACAACTAATAATTAACAATATATAATGTCATATAAAAGATTCTTAATTATAAAATATATTTTACATATGTTCTAATCGGGACTAAGCACTATTAACAATTTGAACAACTAATTATTGAGCCAGCATACAGCAAATGTGCAAAATGCTTGCGGCTATAAAAGGCCAAAATATAAGGGAATCATGCATAAATAAATAATAGAAAAACAAAAGAAAAAAATAGTTTTCTTGATCTACAAGTTGTTGTTTGTTTTTCTTGCTGTACTTATCTGACTTTTTGTTGTTTGTTTTTCTTGCTGTACTTATCTGACTTTTTGTTGTTTGATAAGACGTTGCTGTGATTAACTTCGGATAGCATTTACAGGTTCTAATATCGATGCGTGCATTCTTCATATATACGTATAAATATTTTCATTAGGAATATTCTCACATGCATTGCTTAACTTATACAAATCAAGTCAAAATATGCGTTAACATACTTAGATCTTTCCATAATACGGTAAAAAAATTCTCAAGAATTAACTAGATAGTTCAAGCAAGAATATTTTTGCAAACTATATAATAATAAGTCAATAATAATCAAGCTATCGACAACCCAACTAAGATCCAACGTGTTAATGAACACTCATGCATGGTTCTTAATTCTTCGGTCCAAGAAAATTGAATATTTTAGGTAAACTTTTGTTGAGCGAAAACTTTGACTAATAATAAACCACAATCTGTATCAAAGAGTTCAGTTTTCTTCGTGCACCGTTCCTTGATCATGGTCTTGTCGCGACTCAGATCCTTCATTTTCTTAACGTTGTAGGAAGCAACATGTGCCAGCAGAACTGAACCTCTTTTCCTTCTATGTGTTCTAGGACACAACAAATAGTCACGTTTAATGTTGTTTTTCTCCATATTTAACTATTAATTTAAATTTACAATATGTTAAAATACGTAAAAAATGTATTCAAATTTTAGCAATTACTTATATTCTATATTTGAAATCTTTAACCTGTAAATTCAGATTATTCATATAATTTTCATACTTTAAAACATTTATCAACCTACATGAAGATGAACATTAGTTGGTGTGAGGATTGATTACGTGATTGAATTGGTATTGGCAAAAGCAAGAACTGCATGCATGTTCATTGGCCAGCTGGTTGGTGCAAAGTAGCAGTAATGCAGAGGCATGGAATGGAGCTTTTGAAAACTGGTTGCAATTTTTAAAGTAGGGTTATACAGTGAGAGACATGAAAGATTGGTGTTAAAAATGGGGTAAAGGAAAAGGCACATGGATAGGGTCAGAGGGAAAGAGTAGTGCACATGACACGAATCGACTGCGGATGAACATCAACTCCAACATTTTGTCCTTGTCCTCTTAGTTTATTACTTTATTAGTCTTCTTCTGTGCCCTCTCTGCCACCCTAGTGTTTCATCCAAACACGTCTTTTAGTTTATTACTTTACTAGTGTACTTTTACGCATCATAACTATATGGCAAAAATTTTGTTTAGTTTTGCAGTAACAGAAGCACACTGTTCAGTTCGTAAAGAAAAACATATATAACTTTAAAAAATTATACACGTTGTTTATAAAAACAGATAATTTTTGCTTTTTAAATGTGTAATATAAATTCAATTTCAGATTTCTATCTACAAGAAATATTTCCTAATTAGTACTCAATTTTTTAATTAATCTTGTTTCCGACAGAAAGATACTCCTCGTTTGAAAAAGTTAACAGCACATCCCAACGTTAATGGACAGAGACACTGCTTGAGAGATACCCGGTTGCATTGCATGCTCCGATCGCGAAAGAAACAAGGAGCAAATATATAAGTGAATGAATTTTTTAAATTTTGAAGGTTTAAATAACTACGTAATTGTAAATATACAAGTTATATTGATTTTGAAAATATGTTTTTGTATATTTAAATTTTAATATTTAATTTTTTTGATAAATTTTAAAGCGGGAATATTTTCGAAAAAGAAACTTGCATAGGATATTGAAAGGGGAGTTGGCTTATCTTATCTACTTTTTTTTCTGTTGTCGCCATTCATCACGTGGGATCGATCTTTCCCATTTGTACATGTGTGCTACTATATACATGTACGTAATCAAGTACGTAATCTTCCAATCTTGGGAAAAGGAAAGAGTTTTATGAATCTATTTTTTATATTTTTATGTGGCAAGAGTTCAAAAAATCATTTTTAGTATTATTATTTTCTTTTATTTGATCAAATAAATATAAAAATTAGCTCTTTTCTTATTGCTTTATCATAACTTATAATGACCTTTTCTCATATTATATATGTGTAATTTTTAATCTCCAATAAAAACTGTCTTTAAGATTTTGTTTCAATTAGATAATAGATTTGAGAAAATAAATTTGAGTTGAATTAAAATAAAAATATGTGGAAAGTTTGATTGTTTAGATTAAGGAAAGATAGTGAGCTTTGAGTAAAAAATTTGTAAATGGTGTGATGTGTGTGATTGATAAAATAATTGTTTAGTAAATTAAATTATAATTTAAATTAATTTAAAATTAAATATAATTAATTTATTGAATGTAATTAATAAATTATTATTATTTTAATTGATAAAATTATAAGATTATTAATTATTTTAAAATAAAAATTAAATTATTATTGTTAGCAATATTATTTTATAAATTTATTTTCATTATTATTATAATTTTAATTTTATTATTATTATTATTATTTAATTATTTTTATTATTCTAACAACTTAGAAAACCTGTCATCATTATCTGAGTATAAGTGATAAAGTTGAAATAAGCACCTGATTATTATATTATTAAATTGAAAAAAAACACATATTTATAGAAAAAGTAAGTAATTAAGTCTCATTTCAACTTGAGCCACAATCTCTCTAAAAACTCCTAACTTTCCTTTTTCTCTGACTTCTCTCTAAGCATTCGCTTCTGTACCTCATCAGTTTCTCGAGCAGAGCTCACCGTTGTATACTCGTGACGGAGAATAGAGCAAGTCTACCCGATCAGAATCTCTGTTAGAGTAAGTTCATTCTCTGCCATCTTCCCTTAGAGACATGTTTAGGGTTTTGATTTTCTCTGCCTTATGAGCTTGCATGTGGCCTCTGAGTTATCAGATAGTGCCCCTGTGATCTCAGTTCCTTAGTGTTTTAGTCTGATCATTGATCAGAGGTCATTTGATGCAGATTTGAGTTCCTGAGGACCTTAGGCTGTTGGGACTATTAGAGGAAATTCCCACCGCGATTCATGTTTTGAGCATGAGTGTAGGTTAGGTTTTAATCTGTTGGTGTCTGTGAAAATGTATCTGTGATGGTTTCTCTGCTGGCATGAAACTTAAGATGGATTTTTGAATGTTTATTCATTCTTGTATACATGATGAGAATGTGGAAATTAAAGGAATGCAAGTTAAATTTTTACTTAAGTTAGTCATTTGAGGCATGTGTAATAACCCTGTGGTAGTAAAAACTGTATGAATTATCTGATAAGTTATGTTTTCTGCATAATTTGCCCAGGCGACAGCATCTCGCCCAGGCGAAAATGGTTTCGAGCAGCAAGTGTGTTCTCTGGACTGTTTTCGCATAGGCGAGAAAGTAGTTTCGCCCCAATGAGGGTACAGTCGCCCAGGCGAGAAAGTCCCTGGAGCAAGTGTGCTCTCATGAGTGTTTTCACCCAGGCGAGGAGGTATTCTTGTCCAGGCGAGAGTATTTTCGCTCACGCGAAAATGGCCCTGAGGCAGGAGTGCTCTCTGACTATTTTCGCTCAATCCATAAATTTTCGCTCAGGTGAGAATGTATTTTCCCCCGGAGGAATTGGTCTCGTTCAACCTAACAAAAAAAAGTAATTTAGTAATTTCTTTTATTTTTGAGATTGGGATTGAAAGGTGAATGAATGATACAATAAAAGAGATTTATTTTATGTTATGGAAATGATAAAGTGCCTATGAGTTAGTCAAGGTCTAGACATAGTATTTTCAGGAAAGAAAATACTCTGTCTATATAGAATGTGCATTGTCTAAAGATCTGATTGTCGATTGATATCCTAACTCTACTAGTAATAAGAATCAAATAGATGGTTATTACTAGGTGGTGAGAGTCGAAAGAGGTCTGAACTGGGTGACTGTAGCTTGAAACATATCTTGTGATTTTTTGTCTGTAATGATCGTGTCTTGACACGGGAGCAGATGGTGATGGTGTTGTAGATGAATCTTTGGGATATCATCTAGGTTGAGAGATGTTGTTAGGAATAGTATTATATTTTGAAAAACTTGTATGTAATATTGTAAATATGTTCTAAAATTTCAGCTTAGCATGATTATATAAGTTTGATGCATGTTAACAGTAGAGTAATGTAAGATATGATATAAATACTTTAGCTACCTTAATAGGCTGTTTGGTTGACCTAATTTGAGAGAATGAACGAGAAGGGATTTGCAGGATGGTATCTTCCATGATGTGAAGAGATTTGAAGGAATGTAACTTGAAAATAACCCTCATAAATGAGGTGGAAATTACCAAATACCCTTATAAGTAGGTCATAACTTTGGAAGTTACAAAATACCCCTTTAAGTGGATTTAAAATTTTCATTGTCCACAAGGGTCAATTAGTAATTTCAGAAATATATCAATTAAAAAAATTAAAACGAATCTATAACATCTATCAAATCATTCCCATTCATAACCAATCCCCTCAGATCCCTTCCTCTCAAATCCCTTCCAATCATACCAATCTATCCATTAATCCAAACAATCCTACCATCAAACAATCCCTTGAAATCCATTCTCTCAAATCTACTCTCCAACCAAACAAAGCAAAGCCTAATAAAAGTTTTAATTTTGTGGGATGTCACAATTATTATAATTATTATTCATGATTTTATTATTATTTTTATTTTTTTAATATTAATACCATTAATATTTTATTTTTATTATTTAATAAATGTATTATTAATATTTTATTTTTCTATTAATATTTTTTAGTATTATTATTATTTTTTAATTTTATTAAATATGTTATTATTTTAGTAATTATTATGATTATTATCATAATTATTGTTTTTATTATATTATATTATATATTTAATTATTTTTATTTTATTTTAATGTAAATGTAAATATAAATTAATTAATACTATAAACTAGTTATATAAAAATATAATAAAAATAATAACTTTTTCCTTCAATCCTCACAACATTGCCGGGAAAGTTTTTAGCTTCTTCGGTATGAATTTATTATTTATTCTTGTATTAATTTTCCTATTTTCTTTCTAATTCTTCTATGTGAGTCCATCAGCATCAATTCATCATTAGAAGCAAACAAGCTCTAAAAAAACTCAATAGTTGTCAATTCATCATTAGAAGCAAACAAGCCTAAAAAAACTAAATAGTTCTGTAACCCTGACCAACCTTCTTTAATAAGAGATCTTAAAAGTTGATATAATATACATACGTTGGCTTCGTATTTTAAATTTGATTTTTTTTTTCATGTTTACTAAGAAAATAATAATTATTGTTTTTAGGTCTAACCTTATTTACATTAAAAGTTAATTTGTCATAACTTTTAAGTTAATTAGAGTTTGAGGTGAATTTCAATTCTAACACCATTAGAAAAACACTAAACATATTTAACTCGATATTTTATGGAACTTAAATGTGGTTTTGATGTTTTAATTTCCATTCAAACCTGTCCTAAACTAGAATACATTTTCAAGTATTTTTTAAATTACAGTCACTTTCTGTATATATTTACCATTATACACGTTTTACGTATTATAAGCATTTACAATATTTTTCATCAAGTAAATTCTTCATTGTTTTTCAAGTGTGAACCAAATTCTTTAAATGCTTAATAAATAGGGTAGAGTTATTAGGTGAAAAGCTTGTGATGAATAATGGCACATGATTGAAACTAGGTGTGGAGATTAGGAATGAAGAATGTGAGTTCAGAATTGAACCGGTAGGTGGCGCGAATTATTAGTGAGTTACTATCTATTTCACTTAAAGGTTGTTGGATCCCATGTCCGTATCCTATAGTCTTTAGTTATACTTTTGCCACAAAGGAGCAATCCTTGGTAGTTGCGAAAATATTATAATTAATTTCTTTCTAACAATTAGTATGGTTTTCTATTATATTTTATTACACATTTGTGTCCTTCATTCTCCTTAGGGAAAGACATTGTTTTGTTGTGTCTATGAGAGTAGATGTTGTGAATGAAAGCATAGACAAAGAAGAACTAAAATAAGTCGAGGAAGAAGGAGATGGGCGCCACCATAATGATGAGTAAGAAAGAAAGAAAAAATAGGAAATAGAAAGAAAAAAATGAGAAAAATAGAAAGATAATAAGAAAAATATATATATAACCATTTATTTAAATAATTAAATCCAACAATAGCAAAAACCTTATTAGGAATTTAAGTGTGAATATAAGTTTCGCATTGGAAGTAAGAAAGTTGACCAACATATAAAAATTAAGACCCACAAATTTATTGTCTTAAGGTTTTAGGTTGGAAGTGATGTCAATTCCTTATGTAGATTTGACACAGGTCTCATTATTGTGAGATTTCCTCAATATTTTTCTTCCTTGATTTTCCCAGCAAGCGGTGTCACAACCAACCGATGGTTTGTTTTGGTAATCAACTTAGGCGAGTACAGTTTGGTCATGTATCAAAAGTCTTTCTAATTGAGGTTTTCAAACAAACATGTCCCGTTATGTGAATGATGATACAAGTAAGAGATAAGGGTCGTTCGTGAGGTACTCGTGTTTAAAAATATTTTCGCTTAAAAAGAATGTATTTATCTGGAAGGGCCTCACACATGAGGTGAAGATTGTTAGAAATCTAAGTGTGAGTCTAAATCTCACATTGAGTAGGAATTAAAAAATTAAACAACATATAAAATTTTTAAGATTTTGAATTAGAAATGATATCATTTTCTTAACTCATTTCCTTAACTCATATCTCGTTGTTCTGAAATCTCTTAGTGTTTTTCAACTTTCCCAACAAACCTTTCCCATAAAATTTAGAAAAGGACCATAAATTTCTTCGTGACATTACCAAGAAAAAAGTTAGAATCTTTAAAATTATAATTTGTGTATATGACAAGTATGGTTCATATATTAATTTAATACACTAGAGACTAAATTCATTAATGATTGATAATTATAAATTAATTATTATTATGACAATATTTCAGTTTATTAGATATTTTAATTAAAAAAAAGTTACATTTTATTTTATATTGAATATATAAATTATGATTTTGACTATTTAGTCATTTAATTTTAAAAATTTCAAGCCTCTTTAAATCATTTCTCTTCTTTAAACCATTTCTCTTAATTCTTCTCAGATTTCTCTCTTAAATTTTAATAAGATAATATCATTAAGTAGGTGAGGGACTACTCATCAACATTTCTGATTGAGTAAGTTAATTATCCTCTAAATTCTTTTCTATTGTTTTTAGAGTTTAGGTTGAATTTTGGATTTTCACAAGTTTCTTTATATGAGATGATATTTCATCAAATCATATTTTAATTTTGATTTTTGATTGTTTTGGGTGTTCTTAGTTGTTTGAAACTCTTAGAAGTAGATTTTTGAGAAGAACATGGAAGTAGAATCGTAATGATATTTAGTTAGGATATGACTCATAACTTATAACTCAAGTTTTCACAAAAAAAACACTTTTTTTATTTTAAATTCATATATCTCTTTAAATTTCACATTAATTCACATTTAATATCTACTCATATTTACCTTTCATGGTGTTGTTTTTAATTCACAATATATGTATTATTATTTCTCATCATGAGAACATCAATCATTCACCTTCTTGTTTTTTTTTTTTTCAAATCTTCCTATGACCATTCAACCATTCAATTAAAACATAATAAAAATTATAAGAAAATTGAAAAACTATATTAACCAATCATATCAAATTTCCATAGAAAAACCTATAAATTTAATATTTGTAATATATTTTGTATTTTTTTAGTATTGAAATGAATTTATATAATTAGATTACTTTGAATTATGATGTTTTTATGTTGTTTTTTAGTCCAAAGTAGTCATTTTGAACTTGACTAGTGATACATGGGTTTTTAATTTATTCTGTTTTGTAGATAGGGGTTTTTAATTTGTCAAGTATGTTTGAACCATAATTTTTTTTTTTTAGTTTTGAAATATCTCTATATCACTCCAATTTTTATTTTTCTAATATTTTCACTCAAGTGAAAATGACAAGTGAAAATGATAGTAATATAAAATTACTTTCTTAGTATATTTTTGCTAAAGAAAATTATTTATCGCTTAAGTGAAAATGAAAATAAGATTAAACTCTTTTTTTAACATGATTTTTTCTTAAGTGAGATATTCTTGCTCAAGAAAAAATTAAGAAAAAAAAATTCTATCTTTTAGGAAGAATTTTCACTCAAGCAATCATTTTGTTAAGCCAAATTTTTAGTTACTCAAGTGAGAAATTTGGCAGTTAAGCAAGAAACATCCCATAAAAAAAAATTTACTGTATAATTGATATGTTTTTAAGTTGATAAATGTTATGTATTTCTATATATAATAAATTAAAATGTTTAAATATATTAATGGATTACCAATGATAAGTTGTTAATGATTGAATCAATTGATGATAAGTTATGAATTATTCAATATAATTCATGATATGTTGTGCATGTGAGATGAAGAGATAATGAATCATTAAGATCAACCTTTTATTTCAATATTTTAGTATTTTTGGGTGTTTTTTTATGTGACTGGGTCTCCTAGGAGTAATTTTAGACATTTTTTTCTTCTTTAGACTTGGAAAACAAGCATTTATTAGATCAGGGAGGTTATGCTTGTAAGTTATTGTATTTACATTTGTTTATGAATTGAATAGCCATTGGAAAAAATGTCATGTTAAGTTAAGATGGAATTTGATATTTGAGTGAGTAAATGAATTGTTTATGTATAGGTTTGGAACTTGAATGTTATGGTGAAATAGGAAATTTAAGCATTGAATAGTAAAAATTAATTTGAGTTGATTTATAGGTTGAATTAGAAACAGGTTTATATGGATGTTTAATACTTATTAGGAAAGTGAGTTTTGGTTATTTTAATTGATGAAGGTGGGTTGAGTTGTTCCTTTTTAAGTTTTTTATTTATTTTTTTTAGTTTTGCACTTGAATTGTAAGTCCAAATTGAGTAAGAGTAGTTACAACATGCAATCCTTGTTTATATGTGTTAATTGACACTATTTTACTTATTAAGATGAGAAAATTGGTTAAATTAGGATTTAAAGGTTGTTTTGAAATACTATATAAAATTGTTGATTTTGTATAAATTGTTCTACGGTTCTCATCCATGAAGCAATATTGTTTTCACTTCTTATGTGCTTAGTGAATTTGTTTATGAGAGTTGCTACTAGTAAAATGAGATCCAAAAACAATTGAGATATTCTTCTAATTTAATCTGTTTAGTAAATTGATTTTCGCTTAGTGAAACTAAAAATGATTAAATATATATATATATATATATATATATATATATATATATATATATATATATATATATATATATATATATATATATATATAAGCATATATAAATATTTAAAGATTTTATATTTAATTACTAAATGTAAAGTGATTGATCATTTAATATATATGGGAAGACGTGTTATACTAATGTTATGCTTTGCCAATAAATACAAATTGAGATATAGTGTAAGTTTTAAGTATTAAATTAGGAAATTAAATGAAATATTTAGACTATAATAATATATCCAATCACATACACAAATATATTATATGTAATAAATAATTAATCATGAGTTCGTATACTAAATTGAAGGTGAAAGTTATCGGTTCTTAACTGAAAGTTTATAAATCATCAACCTACATTTATTCAAGGTTTTCATAAAAATTATATTATTAGATTTTTAGAGTGTTGAAATATGAGTCTTTATATTTAAACTTAATACTAATATTCTAGAAACATTTGCTTAATCTTTATTTATTTGATATAAATGATAATGTGACAAAAATGATATATTTATTCATATACTACTTGAATTATAAATTTAAATAAATATTAATTCGTTTTGCGTTGATATTATAATTTTAATGTTTTTAGAATTGAAACACATATATAAAAGCAGAAGAAAAATGAGAATTTATCTTATATATATATATATATATATATATATATATAACTTTAATATTATGAATGGTTTAGGTTTATATTAATTGAGTTTTAATAATGTTGCCATATTATTTTGAGTTTATAAATGATTGGAAATTTAAAAATATTATTTATAATTTATGTATACATCATAGTTTTATTTGTACTTATAAACTATGTAACACATAACAAGTGAACATTGGTTAATAAAATGATTTGTATCTTTACTAAAAAAATTACATATAAACTATTACAGTGACATATAATTCATGTAGCTGAATGTCATCTAAAATTTATATTAAAATTAAGCGGTGGTATTATATATATATATATATATATATATATATATATATATATATATATATATATATATATATTATATATTTATATATTATCTCTGTAGTGATTTTTTTTAGGTAAAAGTGACTGTGACAACACAAGAACACACTGATCGATGCACATATACCTTTTACTTTTGCTACCTTTTTGGGTCGAATAATTATGATTTTGCCCAACTTTAGATACACTATTTTTTTTTCTATTTTTTTTTATAAAATTTTGTATTTAAATATAACTACTTTTTTCTTAACTTTTTAAGAAAGTTGTAACACAACTTAAAAAAACCGAAAACCTTATTTCATCGAGCCATCTGCATATTTGATATCATAACTTCAACATAGGTTGGGTTAAAAATAATAACACACATACTCATGAAAATGCATAGGTTATGTGGGGCTAAATATATAATAAACTCACATGTTGATGGATTAAACAAAAATAAAAAAATAGAATTATGCTTATTTTATTTAAAAACAAATTTTTAAAATTAAGTTTAAACAAACTAATCCTATATATACAATTTATAATTTGGGTGATGCTAATGATACCATCCTTTTACTCTTCACACCACTGCCGTTTTTTTGTAAAATAATATGAAAATTCATCCACTGGACTTATTTTTTGTAATGCACTTTGTACATTATGGAAACTATTTTTTCAATATAAATATCATTAGAGAAAAACCAGTTTTCATAATTTAAAAATTTACACCATGAAAATATTTTTCTAATATATAAAACATAATTATATTTTTAAAACAAGTTACTGTAAAATCTGAGGAAAGAAAGTAAGGAGTTAGAAATATAAAGAGAGAGAGAGTAGAAAGTATGAAGAACACAAAAAATGAACTTTGGGGAACAACTTCACTTAAAGGCCCAATTAAGTATTTTTTGTATAAAGCTTGAAATGCTTAAGCCCATTTGTTAAACTTTTCCGGCAAAAACTTCCTACACCTCATCAATTGTGATATGCACCATCACGATATTGAAAATATAAAATTACCTAATAGAAAAAAGAGTGTTATTTTTGTATCCACCATTATTGACCTTGAAGACCGACGGTTATTGAACCACTTACCTACATTATCTTGACAATGTCATTACCACTTCAACTATACCTCACTGAACACAATGATCACCGAAAACGTTGCAACGCACCTTAATTACATCACCACCGAAAACTATGCACCTTTTTTTTTTAAATAAAAATGAGAAGGGTAAGATTAAAATTTTGATGGGGTACGAGTCAAAATTGATGGGGTACAGAAAGATTTTACCAACTTCTTTTTTGCAAGAGTATATTTCCATCTTCTTTCATAATGTGGTCCAAAAAAATACTTATACATTTTATGTCCTGTTTCTTTTTTCTTTTTTTTTTTTTTTTTTTTTTCTTTTTTTTTTT
>Ga0209700_102965_pt1 | contig 33381 bp, 19 predicted proteins | sample SiratroredBW_FD_187528 | JGI IMG/M metagenome (GOLD analysis project Ga0209700, IMG submission 187528) | Root nodule microbial communities of legume samples collected from California, USA - Siratro red BW (SPAdes) (version 2) | ecosystem: Host-associated > Plants > Roots > Nodule | place: USA...
TTTTTTTTTTTTTGCTCGCCGTCCTCGTCATGATCTCGGTTGCGACAAATGGCGACTTCCTTGGAAATATGGTGTTAGTATAGTTCAAGGAGAACAAAAAGAAGAATCGGTTGAGAAAGGCAGGACAACAATCGATAACATCTCTGGAATTGGAGGTATGACTAGGAGCGGACGTCTTTTTGCTCATCCTGACTTAAGGGGTGAAACAAGCTATGAAAGGAATAGAGAAGAAATGGCTATGGAAAAGGCAAAGTCGTATTTGAAAGGAAAGGTTGTGCAAGTTGATTCAGAGCCTGAAGAGAGAGGGAGAAGGGAGAATACTGATGATGATGCTTCTGAGTTTTTGAAGTTTATCCAACAAAGCGAATACAAAGTGGTGGATCAGTTGAACCGAATGCCTGCAAGAGTGTCTTTGTTGGAATTGTTAATGCATTCGACTGTTCATCGAAAGTTATTAATGAAGATCTTAAACGGAGCTCATGTGGAACAAGATCTGTCCTTGGATAAATTTAAGGGAATTGTTAGTCACATCACTGCTAATAATTACTTAACTTTTACTGAGAAAGAAATACTTTCAGAGGGTAGAGGTCATAACAAAGCTCTTCACATTTCAGTCAAGTTCATGAATCATTTTATATCATGTGTGCTAGTCGATAATGGTTCCTCTCTGAACGTAATGCCAAAGACCACAATGAACAAATTGCATGGTGAAGGGATTCATCTACGTCCTAACACCATGGTGGTAAGAGCTTTTGATGGTAGTAAAAGAGAGGTTATAAGGGAAGTGGAGCTCCCAGTACAAGTCGATCCGTGCACATTCCAAATTGTATTCCAAGTAATGGACATATTACCAGCATACAGTTGTCTGCTGGGAAGACCCTCGATACACACGGCTGGAATAGTTCCATCTACTTTGTATCAGAAGCTAAAATTCATAATTGATAATAAATTGATTATAGTTTCTGGAGAGGAGGACTTGGTAGTATGTGGATCCACATCCACTCCCTATATTGAAGCTACAGAAGAAGCTTTAGAAACTTCATTTCAGGCTTTGGAGATCGTTAGCACAACCTATGTAGAGCCTTTCAAAGTAAATCCATGTCTGTCTAGTGCATCGTTGATGGTGGCCAAGACTATAATGAAGGAAGGGTATAAATATGGTAGTGGCTTGGGCAAAAATAATACAGGATCTGTAAGGCCACTGAAATTGGTGAAAAACAAAGGGAGGTATGGTTTGGGATACAAACCTACTCATGTTGATCAGAGGAGAATCATGGAGGAAAGAATTGAAAGAAGTCAAGCCAAGGTAGAGGGTCGGGAGCCGAGAAGTAAAGAAATTCCCATGTTCAACCTGGATCAGAGTTTCTACACTGTCGGTTGGATCAATTTTGATCAAGTGGCAGTTATTGAACAGAGGCATAAAGATCAGAGCTTCAATCATGTCCACCCTTGTCTTCCTGATGAAGAAATTGGCAATTGGGAATCTGTAGACGTACCTATGGTGTTTAATAGCAACAAAATGTAATGTTTTTCGGTCAACCCTGTTGCTTTGCCTGGAGCTTTAGGGTATTTGTTGTTTTTCATGGGCTGGTTTTTAGGATTTGTCATTTCGTTCATTTGAAATTGTTTCCCTTTGAGAGCGCAACATTGCGCATTTGCATAATAAATTGTGTTTTCATTTTCCTCTTCACTTTTTCTTTCTTTCCTATTTATTTTCATAAACTTGAATAATTCAGATATGTTGATGAATCTTTTGAAAATAACAATGCCAATATCTCATACCCTAATTTTACACTCCCCGTCAATAACATGGAAGATGATTATGAAGAAGACTGGGAACCCCCTCCTGAATTGTTGAGATTAGTCGAACAAGAAGCAAAGGAGATAAAACCACATCAAGAGGAGATAGAGGTAATAAATTTAAGGGGTGAAAATGAGAAAAAGGAGGTCAAGATAGGCATAGGGATGACGAATGAAATACAAGGGCAATTATGCGCTTTGTTAAGAGAATTCAGAGATATTTTTGGCTGGTCTTACCAAGATATGCCTGGATTAGATCCTGACATTGTGCAACATAAATTACCACTCAAGCCAGAATGTCCTCCGATCAATCAGAAGTTGAGAAGAATGAAACTAGAGGTATCTTTGAAAATAAAGGACGAGGTAGAAAAACAATTCAATGCCGGATTTTTGGCAGTAGCAAAATACCCTCAATGGGTGGCCAATGTGGTTCCAGTACCAAAGAAGGATGGAAAGGTTCGAATGTGTGTAGATTATCGAGATTTGAATCGTGCTAGTCCGAAAGATGATTTCCCATTACCGCATATTGATATCTTGGTGGACAATACAACTAAGTTTTCATTGTTTTCATTTATGGATGGATTTTCTGGGTACAATCATATCAAAATGGCACTTGAAGATATAGAAAAGACAACCTTCATCACACCCTGAGGTACATTCTGTTACAAGGTAATGTCTTTTGGACTTAAGAATGCTGGCGCAACCTATCAGAGGGCTATGCTGACCTTATTCCATGACATGATACACAAAGAGATTGAAGTATATGTCGATGATATGATCGCCAAATCCCGATCTGAAGAAGAACATTTTGTCAACCTAAGAAAATTGTTTGCAAGGCTGAGGAAATTCAAACTCGGGTTGCATCCAACTAAATGTACTTTTGGAGTAAGATTTGGAAAGCTTCTAGGATTCATTGTCAGCCAAAGAGGGATAGAAGTGGATCCGGATAAAGTACGTGCTATTCTGGAAATGCCACATCCTTGCACGGAAAAGAAAGTTCGAGGTTTTCTGGGAAGATTAAATTACATTGCTAGATTTAATTCCCAACTCACCGCCACTTGTGAGCCCATTTTTAAATTGTTGCGAAAGAATCAAGTGGTAGAATGGAATGAAGATTGTCAGATAGCATTCGATAAAATTAAACAGTATTTAAGAGAACCTCCAATACTGTGTCCTCCAGTCCCTGGAAGGACTCTTATTATCTATTTGACAGTATTAGATAGATCAATGGGTTGTGTACTTGGACAGCACGATGAAACAGGTAGAAAGGAGCATGCCATTTATTATTTGAGCAAGAAATTTACCGATTGTAAGCAAAGATACTCCTCTTTGGAACGAACGTGTTGTGCTTTAGCTTGGGCTGCTCACCGATTAAGACAATACATGTTAAGTCATACTACATGGTTGATATCTAAGATGGATCCAATCAAATACATCTTTGAAAAACCTGCTCTCACGGGAAGAATAGCTCGATGGCAAATGTTGTTATCAGAATATGACATACTTTATGTCACCCAGAAAGCTATCAAAGGTAGTGTCCTAGCTGACTTTCTAGCTCACCAACCAGTGGAAGACTATCAGCCAATATTACCTGACTTTCTGGATGAAGACATCTCAATTCTGTTTCATGCGGATGAGTATAACCATGAGGTGAATACATGGACTTTATTTTTTGATGGGGCTTCTAATGTAATGGGCCATGGCATAGGAGCGGTGCTCATCTCCCCAGAGAATCAGTATATACCTGTGACAGCAAGATTGTGTTTCGATTGTACTAACAATATTGCAGAATATGAAGCTTGTGTTATGGGAATTCGAGCGGCAATTGAATATAGAGTTAAGATCTTAGAAGTTTATGGCGATTCAGCTTTGGTTGTCCACCAGATAAAAGGCGAGTGGGAGACTAGGGATCAAAAGTTGATTTCATATCAAGCATATATCAAGGGATTGATGGAATACTTTGATGCTATAACATTTCATCACATTCCACGAGAAGATAATCAATTGGCTGACGCTCTTGCTACTTTGTCGTCCATGTTCGAACTAAACCAAGAAGGAGAGTTGCCTACAATCAAATTGAAGAGTCACGAACATCCGGCTTACTACAACTTTATCGAAAAAGAGCTAGATGGCAAGCCTTGGTATTTTGACATTAAACGATACCTCCAAAGTCGAGAATATCCGGAATCAGCCACTGAAAATGATAAGAGAATGTTGAAAAGGTTAGCCTCTGGTTTTGTACTAAACGGAGAGGTTCTGTATAAATGGAATCATGATATGGTACTCCTTCGATGTGTGGAGGCAAAAGAAGTCGAGTTGATATTGCAAGAAGTGCATGAAAGAGCTTTCGGAAAGCAGATGAATGGGCATTCTATGGCTAGGAAGATACTAAGAGCTGGTTATTTTTGGATGACAATGGAAAATGATTGTTGTAAACATGTGAGAAAGTGTCAGAAATGTCAAGTATATGCTGATAACATTAATGTATCACCAACTGCATTAAATGTTTTATCCGCACCCTGGCCTTTTTCCATGTGGGGTATAGACGTCATTGAAGCTATTGAACCTAAAGCATCACATGGACATCGCTTCATATCGGTGGCCATTGATTATTTTACCAAGTGGGTGGAAGCCGCATCTTATGCTAATGTAACTAGGAAAGTGGTGGTAAAGTTCATAAAGAAGGAATTGATTTGCAGATATGGAATTCCCGAAAGAATTATCACGATAATGCCACCAATTTGAATAAATATATGATGTTAGAGCTATGTGAAGAGTTCAAGATTAAGCATCATAATTCTTCCCCTTATCGCCCAAAGATGAATGGAGCGGTTGAAGCGGCTAACAAAAATATAAAGAAAATAATTCAAAAAATGGTGGTAACCTATAAAGATTGGCATGAGATGTTACCGTTTGCCTTGCACGGATATCGCACTTCTGTGAGGACTTCAACGGGAGCAACACCTTTCTCGCTTGTGTATGGGATGGAAGCAGTACTACCATTTGAAGTGAAATTACCTTCTCTCAGTATTGATAGAGACCAAATTAGAAGAAGCTGAGTGGGTTCCGGCAAGATATGATCAACTCAATCTCATTGATGAGAAGAGGTTAGCTGTTATATGCCATGGGCAATTATACCAAAATAGAATGAAGAAGGCATTTTATAAAAAAGTTCGTCCGCAAAAGTTTCGTGAAGGAGATTTGGTGGTTAAAAAGATCATATTTGTTCAAAAGGATCATCGCGGTAAATGGATGCCAAATTATGAAGATCCCTATGTCGTGAAGAAGGTTTTCTCTAGAGGGGCGCTAATTCTCACAAGAATGGATGGGGAAGAGTTACCGTTACCGGTCAACTCTTACGCAGTTAAAAAGTTTTATGTATAATATGATTCCATAGTCTAGGAAATGTAATATTTTTAGATATTGAAATTTATGCAAAAAAAATAACATTGAAATTGTATCTGCATTATCTTGTGATGAAATGAAATTTTCTTTTGAGTTCTTTCTTATGCGTTTTGATTGCTACCTATACACCATGGGTTGTCTACAAGATTTTCTCGAGGTCTGGATGATGTCGTGGGATGAAAATAATAAAAATTGCACAATAAATCATGTTTATGGAATCATTGAATTTATTGATAAAAATAATAAAAAGATTTGACGCAATTTTAAAGCTTGGCATAGAAAATTGATTGCTTTCATAATAGCATACTGGCATACATGTGTTGGATACCCCTTTAGAGCCTTCCATCTAAAAGAGAAAGTGATTTGCCTCAATAACATGTTTGTTGCCCACTGAAACTAAGAGTAAACATCATATTAAGGCAATCAATCAGATTGTTCACGTGGCTATGGATTTCAAGTTCTTTTCGCTAAAGGCATTAAAAAAAAATTAAAAGATAAAAGAAATAAAAGTCTGTTAGATTGAAAACCCGCAAAGGGCAATCTAAGCAAAAGATAGGACGATGGAAAAAAAGAGAAAAATATCAAGTATTTGCAATCGTTGGAATCTGTTGCGAGAGTTAATCTCTCTAAAAATCAAGCAATCGTAATTTAAAATGATATATGGCCATGTTTGTTTATCCTGAAACATCAATAAAAATTCCATTGCACCCTCTTTGGGCCTGAAAAGTAAAAATTTCTTTCAAAAATACCCTAAACAAGGATCATCAGCATGTTGGAATTCAGTTCAGGATAAGAGATCTATCAAAAAAGGGATGCATCAAAAGCTCCCAAATCAAAAATTAAGAAAAGAAATTCAAAAGTAAAATATGTTTCATCAATTCAAATGAGGATGACTCGCAAATAAAAAGAAAAAAAGGCGATCTCAGCAAGAACATGAATTGCTTTGTGCAATACTTGGTTGATGATCTTTGTTATAAAAAAAATGATAATAACCGGTAAACAGTTTTTGAGCCTGTATATCCTTTTTCTTCAAAACCTTTTAAACCCTGACCACATTACAAGCCATGTAAAGTCCATATTGATTGAAGAGTGATTGTCGATGATTTTCCCAGAGAATAACCTTGCAACAAAGGAATGCGGCTGCCAATACAAGTCAAGTTGCAAGAAAAATGCCTTTTGCGGAAAGGATGATACAAATTTGCCAGCTAAATAAGAGTGAAATAATGTTATTAAAGCATAAATACTGGGGCAATCCTTTCTTATATGTGTCTTTCCCATAGCTTTTTCCTTCACCCTAGCCCGAAATATTCTTTGAAATCGGGGACACTTTCATGTGATTCAATCAGCATCAGTTCATTTTCTTAAGTATGCAGCTTTCTCCACGTAAGTTGCATTACCCCGGTTTCCCACTAAATCTATTTTTACTCATCTAACCTAACAAAATTGGTTATCCCTTTGAACCTTAATCTCCCATTTTTCAAAAAAATCAGGGCAACTCTACTGCGTTTATGGTCAGCTCTCAAAGAGTATGAAAGATTTAAAATAAAGTTACCCCCCATATTGGGGCAATTCCATTGCCTATTTGAAGTTTAACATTTCTTTACCGTATGTTTGTTTATCCACCCATACCGACACATATGCATCAAATGTTAGAGTTGATCGTATTAATAATTTTGTGTCAAGCGTTAAGAGTTATGAATGTTTTTCCCAAAATGAAAGCTCAAAGTTCAATCAATGAATTCAATTATTCCATAAAAATATTTAGTTTAAAGAGAGGAGTAAAATAGCAAATCAAAATCCTCAGACATTAAAAGTAAAAAATCTCATGCGAGTCAAAATTTCATGCATCAGCATAAAGCCATGCATTCATTTCCCAGTGGAAAAGTCAAACTTGCCAAACGTTTAAAATATATTCTGTATTCATAGATGCATTCTAAGCAAAGGCAAATCATTGATTCTCATGCATTCAAACATGCAAAAACAAATCATAAATTGAATTTTTTATTTTTTTTTAAAAAATGGTTTCATCATCCTCTGATACAAGATCCAGTGAAAGATTATCCCCTAATTCAAAGTTTTGGCACTCGATCCTCTACAGAAGCAAGGTCTTGGCCATTCTTTACTTTTTGACTCCCTACAGAAGCAAAGTCACAACCATTCTTTACTTTTCGACTCCCTGCAGAAGCAAAGTCACAACTCTTCTTTGACATGTTAATCCCCTGTAGAAGCAAGGTCTTGGCCATTCTTTACTTTTCGACTCCCTGCAGAAGCAAAGTCACAACTCTTCTTTGATATGTTGATCCGCTGCAGAAGCAAGGTCACATTTGATTTTGGCACTTGATCCCCTGCAGAAGCAAGATCTTGGCCATTCTTTGGTTTTTGACTCCCTACGGAAGCAAAGTCACAACCATCATTTACTTTTCTAATCCTTGCAGAAGCAAAGTCACAACTTTTCTTTGATATGTTGATCCTCTGTAGAAGCAAGATCTCCGCTTTTCTTTTCAGCACATAATGATACCCGAACAAAATCAGTGTCTCTATCTTTACTTAAGTTTTTACTTTGATAACATGAATTTTTCTCAAATTTTCATATTATCATGTAAAACTTAAGTAAAGAGGGGCAATTGTCAACACTAAGTGCTTCAATTGTTGTTCAATGATTATCCATTGCACTTATATCAATTGTTGTTCCAGGTACATCATCCCTAAACCAACTAACATTTTCATCTTCATCTTCATCAATCATAGATTGGTGAAAAAATGAACTTTTTAATTTATCTTCCAAGTAGTTTTCCATATCATCATTTTCTAAATCTTCATGTACATCAAATAAATCTCTAGATGTGGTTTTGGTGACAACTTGCCAATTATCAGTTGGGTCTTCCGTGTAATATACTTGCTTTACTTGAGTTGCAAATACAAAAGGGTCACTTTCGTAAATTAACTTTGCAAAATTTACAAGTGTTAACCAAAAACAATCTTGTTTACTTTCAAACCAATCACATTTAAACAACAAAAACTTAGAGTGTCCATAATAATCTAACTCTATTATATCTTTCAACACTCCTTAATAGGTAACATTTTCTACTTCAGGATTTTCATCTTCTTTATTTTTAAACCTAATAGTAGATTAAGTAACGATTACTCCAAAGTTTTGTGTGTCTCTCACACCCCTCAATGATAAACTTGTACCCATTTATCACATAAGCTGAAAATCTTCTAGCAACATTATTAGGCCCTTTAGCCAACCATTTAACCTCTTCACTGACAATCACATTTTTAACATAATTTTCAAACCATTTGTGAAATGTAAGTGTCAACGCCCAATTTTATCCAGGTAATCTTTTAAATTAAAATGCGATAATAAAATAAAATAAAAAATAAAAAAAATGAAAAAATGAATAATAACATAGAATATATATTTATTAATTTAAGTTTTCTTGAAAAAATAATAAATAAAAAAATTTTGAATTTTTCCATTAAAAAAAACTTAAAAAAAAAGAGAAAAGGTGGTAATTAAAAAAATAATTAATAATAAAAAAGGAAAATAAAAAAAATAAAAATATAAAATAAAACAACAAAACCTAAAAATAAGGAAAAAAACCAAAATAATAAAAAATAACAAGAAAAGAAAATTGTTTTCATTCATTTGCACATTCAAGATAATAAAAATAATAAAAACAAATAAGTCAATCTTCTCTAAATTTCCTCTCCCTTAACTCCACATGTTATTTGAAAAAAATATATAAAATAATAACTTTGAAACTACTCAAATAACAACCCACCTTCTCCACTATATAAAAAAAATTAATAATAAATAAGAATAGGTCAAAGATTGATAACTGCTCTAAACTACTCTCACTTTAAAATAAAAAGAAAAAAGATATATAGGGGAGGAATAGAAGAAAGGGATTCACGAATCATTTCTGACTGGAAGAGAAAGAAAAAAGGAGCACACAGAAAAATACATTTGGAAAAAAGCATTAGAGGCCAAAGTAACTTTGAAGGGAAATAATTAGAAAGACAACTATTTTTAAAGAACAAGACAGGTATGTTTTCCTTTACGAAATTATTTTTCCTCTTGTGCTCTGTATCATGCACTCCAAAGTTTTACCATGCATTCACTTCATAAAGCTAAAACTTAAAAATCACAAAAAAGGAGCACACACTTCACCCCATGCACCTTCTGCATGTACCACTCTACTATGATCAAAGCCACCTTCTCCCTGCACTATGTTTCCACTATCCAAAACACTTAAAAGCAACCCCTTAAATTGACCAAAATTCAATCATGTTTGCCAAAACAAAATTGCATCCAAAACCACTCCAAAACAGCCCCAAAACGACTTCCGCCATCACTACCACTTTTTCCGCACCACCGTCGCTGCCGCCGCTCCTTCCTAAATCGTTGTTATCGCTTTTGGTTCATCATGGGTGAAGAAAGGTGATGGCGACTTAGGGTTAAGGTGGTGGTGGCTTAGGATTTAGAAGTTGGGTCATTCTATTCGCACCCCCACATTACCATTACACCACCAACAAAAGAAAATATAAAAAACTATTCGTACCCCCCACATTACTATTGCACCACCAATATAAAAATAATAATAAAAACTATTCGTACCCCCACATTACCATTGCACCACCAACTTAAAAAAAATAAACAATTATGTATTCCCATATTTTAAGTTTATATCTTATGTTTTATTTTATTTTTTTTATTAGTGTTATGATTATTATTATTTTTATATTTTAATAAAAATTAAATTGGTATACTAAAAATTTATAAATATTTTTTAAAATATTATATTTGCTAATAATGTTAGATATCAAATGGTCGCACGCATCATACGATATTTAATATTATTATTCTACGGTTTTTTAAATATCAAATGGTCGCACGCGTCATATGATATTTAATATAAAACTTTGGAAATAAAATTTTGGGATATTATATTTTCTAATAATGTTAAATATCAAATGGCCACACGCGTCATACGATATTTGATATTATTATTCTAAATATTTTTTTTAAATATCAAATGATCGCACGCATCACACGATATTTAATATAACACTTTGGAAATAAAATTTTGAGATATTATATTTTCTAATGATGTTAGATATCAAATGGTCACACGCGTCATACGATATTTAATATTATTATTCTAAAATTTTTAAATATCTAATGGCCGCATGCATCATACGATATTTAATATAATATTTAGAAAATAAAATTTTGAAATATTATTTTTTTTTAATAATACTAGATATCAAATGGCCATACGCGTCATACGATATTTAATATTACTATTCCAAATATTTCTTAAATATCAAATGGCCACACGCGTCACACGATATTTAATATGAAACTTTGGAAATAAATCATTTTAATATCGAATATAAAAAATTAATTACAAAAATGTCACAAATAAAAATATCAACCCGATAAACAATCTTATCCAAAGAACTACGTAACTCTGATTCTCCACCCTTAAATGGAGATACGTAGGAGCAAGGTCAAACCTTGTCGGACCCTTTCCCAAAATAAAAAATATTTTTCTTTGTTTTTATTTGTATTTTTTGTCTTTTTTTTCTTTTTGGAAAAATAAACATTTTACAAAATCACACTTATTTTACTCATTTAATTAAAGGTACCGTCTTAGGACGGGCGTTGTGCGGGTGCTAATACCTTCCCCACACGTAACTGACTCTCGGATCCGAAATCCGATTTTTGCAAACTTGATTTATCAATTTTTTGGTTTTCCATAGTTTTTCCATAATAAACTATGGTGGCGACTCCTCTGTTTTAAAAAAATAATTTTATTTTGTTCGTTGTCCCCGTCGTGGCCCGGATTGCGACAGTAAGACATTGATTATTTGCCATATTCCAATTTCTTCTTGAACCTTTATAAGCATTATTAGAGAGAAATTCTTTATGTTCTCTGAAAAAATAACAAAATTGAATAAGCTCACAAAATTTAAAATCTCATGCAAAAGATAAAAATATGGATATTGTCTTACATGACAAATGACTTGGTGAGCTCACAATTAAACAACACGTAACGGTGAGCTTGCTCCCACTCAAGAGGTTCTAAACTAGTCATCACTTCATCTCCTATCGGACCATCTAAATTCCTTGGCAATTTGTTGAACTTTGTTAGGACATTATCATTCAAATATCTAGAGCAAAATGTCAAGTACTCATCCGCTAAATACCCTTCTGCAATTGAACATTCCGGATAATTTCTATTACGCAAATAAATCTTTAACCTATGGAGAAATCTATAAAAATATAAAATTAAGATTATGAATAGAATAGGAGAAAATAAATTTACAAAAAAACAAAGATTCATTTAGTAAAAGAATTACCTTTCAATAGGATATGTCCAACGATAATGTACGGGCTCAACAATTCTAGCCTCATATGCTAGATTTATGGATAGCTGAACCATTATGACAAAAAAAGATGGAGGAAAAATCCTCTCCAATTCACACATAATTAATGCAATTTCGGTCTCTAATGATTCAAACTCCTCAATTATGATGACTTTAGAACATAAAATTTTGAAGAAAGAACTTAACCTCATTAAAACTCTTGCAACTTCTTTTGACAACACTTTTCGAATTGCTACTTTTAGCAAATCTTGCATCAATATATAGAATTCATGACTTTTTAACCCAAGAAAACTTTGTTGTTCAAGATTAACACATCTAGAGACATTGGAACCATAACTTTCTGGAACTTTCACTTCTTTTAAAACATGACAAAATATGTCTTTTTCTTTTGATGAAAGCGTAAATCTTGCATGTGGAAGGAATAACTTGTTTGGTCCTATATTTATAGGATGAAGGTCTTTCCTTATACCTATTTCTACCAAGTCAAGGCGGGCCTTGAGATGCTCCTTTGGTTTCCTTTCTATATTCAATAATGTTCTCATCACATTTTCACATATATTCTTTTCAATATGCATGACATCAAGATTGTGACGAGCAAATTAGTCTTCCAATATGGCAAGTTAAAGAATATACTTATTTTTGTCCAAGGATCATGCTTCTTTCTTTTTCTTTTCTGAGCATTTCCAAATACATTTTTTCTATCACCTAATATATCCAATATGTTAGACCCTGTTAATGGAGTAGGTGTTCCTCTCAATTCTTGGGTACCATCAAAACACTTGTTATATTTCCGCCACTTATGTTTTGAGTCTAACCATCTTCGATGACACATATAACACATCTTCTTACTATTATTTAAGTACCTAGAGCATGTTTGGTAGTTACATACAGGGCATGCCAATTTTCCACTTGTACTCCAACCTGGTAACATAGCATAAGCAGACAAGTCACTAATAGTCCAAAGTAATGCAACATGAGCCTAAAAAAATTGCTTGCTAGAAGCATCATAAGTTTCAAACCCTTTCTCCCACAACTCCTTCAACTCATCAATAAGAGGTTCCAAATAAAAATCAATACTACTTTCAGGGGAAGAAGGACTAGGAATTAGTAATGACAACATTAAGTAAGGTTTTTTCATACAATCCCATGGAGGTAAATTATAAGTCATTAAAACTACAGGCCAAATACTATGTCTTTTGTCCATCATCTTAAATGAAGTAAATCCGTCACTTGCTAACCCAAGCCTCACATTTCGAGGTTCTGATGTAAAGTTAGGATGTAGAGAATCAAAAGTTTTCCAAGCAAGTGAATCAGCTGGATGTCTTAGCTTTCCATCGTTGGTATGACCTTCATCATGCCATTTCATTGATCTAGCTGTTTTTTATGACATAAATAGCCTCTTGATCCTTGGTTTTAAAGGAAAGTACCTCAAAACCTTGGTTGGAATTGGAGGTGAAGCAACCTTACAAGAAACTTTTCTTCTAGAATTTTGATGCTTCTTTACTTTATATCTAGAAGAACCACATTTAGGACACCTAACTTCTTTCTCATACTCCTTTCGAAATAAAACACAATCATTAGGACAAGCATCAATCTTTTCATAACTGAAACCCAAGCCCTTAATGATAAACTTGAATCTTGGTATGAGGATGGCAAACAAGAGTTTTCAGGAAGTAACTCTTCTACGAATTTTAGCAACATATCAAACGAAACATTGCTCCATCCATAAAGATTCTTAATATGTAGCAATCGAACAATGATTGATAACTTAGAGAATTTTTTACAACCAGGGTATACTTCTTGGTGAGCATCACGTATCAATTTGGTAAACCTAGTTGTTTCAGTATCAAACTCTTCGTTATCTTCATTTTCTCCCAAATTTGTAGGCATCATAAAGGTTTCCTCCAACAAATTATCCAAATCATTATGCATACAAAATTTCTCTCGTTCATCATCACATATCTTCTTTGAAGAGCCACATTCTCCATGAAAAACCCACCTCGTATAGTTTTTATCAAATCCAACACACAATAAATGCTCATGCACTTTCTTTCGGTTACCCCAATAACGATTGCTACACTCCTTACAAAGACACAAAATCTCATCTCCTTGAACAGTATTTTCAAATGCAAAATTTAGAAAAAATTCCAATCCATTCAAATAGATTATCTATGTGCTACCATCCAATTCTTGTCCATGATTGTGTTGTCGTGGAGATAAAAACAAACTACCTAATAAAAAATGCAAAATTATACTGTTAATAATGGTTGTTAGCTAAGCATACCAACATGTCAACTGATAATACTTTACAAAGTAGTATTTTGAATACCAAGCTTGATTTACATTTACATACCAATAGATTAGTTGGGGACACTAGCACTTCTGCAAAAGCATAAGATAATGTTTATGAAGAATAGGTTTATCCAAATTTCATCAACATAAAAAGTTCGTCCAAATTGTGAAGCAAACTACCTAAGCAAAGGCTCACATGCAATTACATTGGCCCTGCAACACTGTAATACAACTCAAGGATTATTGTCAATCATCTTTTAAGTCACAAACCTACCTATGCAAAATCCACAACCAAAATTTTTGTAAAAAAGTTAGCCACCTTTGTAAATAATGTGGCATTAATAGTTTAACATTGTAAATAATGTGGCATTGATAGTACCTTGGCAGCGTTTCTCCTCAGGTGACCATCTCCATATATATTCATACCAATCAAACCAATTAGACGTGATCGTCAACATAGAACTACTAGCAGGTCCACTACCAACATAGAACTACCAACAAGTCATCATCAACATCAACAAAGAGTTGTTCATAACATTACACATGAAAATATCTAGACAGAAATATTAACAACACAGTGTTCAACCTATTTTCAAAACATTTTTCATTAGTTAAAATTTATAAGAAATGTTTTAACAACGTCATTTTTATTTAACCTTTCACCTTTGTTTTTTCCAGCTTTAACTTAGTAACACGTCACTGTTTCTTCCAAACTACAAAGGAATTAGAATTACAGGTTCAAGTGGAGAGAGGATTTCGTTTATCTTAACTGACAGATAAAGCAGAAGAATTCGAAAGAAATTGAACAGATCAGAGCAAGAGCAGTAGAGACTAAATGAAAAACATAAAGAAGACGACATTTTATACCTGACAGAGATGAGATCCGGGAGCCCACGAAACCATTTTTGACGACAAGCACGTTCTTCGCAGTTGGCGGTGAACGACGGACACAACGACGGTAAATTTCAGGATTCTATGATAAGATCGTGTAATCAGATTGCAAATCTCGTGAAATCGGATTGCAAATTATTATTGAGAAAGGATTTTGAAGAAGAAAGACATAACGAGAATGAAGAATTATACTGCGGGAAGTTTTCAAATTAGAAACCCTCAATTTGCTTTTTTATGTGCTATTAGGTCTATTAGGTTTTATGAACAGAGAATAAAAAATGTTAAAAAGAAATATAATAAAAAAAATTATGGACAGAATAAAAAATGTTAAAAAGAAATATAATAAAATAAAAAGAAAATAATAATACATATTTGTAGTAACATTTATTTATAAAATGTTACAATGTTACTGTAATAGCTAAAATTGATATTAAAATGTAACGATGAAAACGTTACTAAAAGTCGTAAGTCCTGTAGTGAAAAGACCAAAATTTTAATACAAACAAAATTGTTATATTCGATAACAAATTGTTAGCTATGTTATTTTTATTTAACTATAACTAAATAATATTTACCCTCTAGGAAATAGTCTCTATAAGCATAAAAAAATTATTTCAAATTTGTTCTGTATGTTAGTAAATTATTCACATAGATAAACTAGAGATTTTGTTTTTTATAGTTTTGGTGTCTACTTAAATATTTCCATCACTTAAAAGACTATATACTTATAATGTAATAAATGATAATGATAATTCAAAGAAATTTAGAGTAATAATGAATTACCAGGAAAGCTTTATTTTTTAAATAATTACTTTAAAATGTATATCAATAGTAATCATAATTCAAATAAATTTAAAGTAACAATGCATAATCATTACTCTTATGAGTAATATTTGAAAAAATAAATTCTATATATTTATTACGCTTTCAATTTCGCTATGTCTACATTTTTTGAACTACATCAATTAGAATAAAAAAATTATATAAGAAAATTTTATTGGGTCGAGATGTTTATCAAGTCTGATAGGTAAATACCAACTCATAAACTATTTTTTAAAATAAAAAAAAAGTCTTCAAAATTAAAATTCAAAAATAAATATTAAAAGAAATTCTAAATTTTTACTATTTACAATATAATCTAATTTATATTGCTAACATCGATATAATGGTGCAACATAATTGATAGTGTTTATTTTTATGATATTTTATAATCTTTGTAATAAAATAAATCCTTCTTTAAGTGTGAAACTTATTAAATTTCATTTTTTTATTATTTTCATAAAATTATTTACATTTTTTAAATAATTGGTTCTTTGAGTTTTGTAGTCAAATTATACCACTAACCTCTGTTATTTTGGTCTAATAAATGAACAATAGACATTTTAGTCAAGAAGAGGAAGATTGGAATCTATGAGGAGCAAATAAAGACAAAAGTTGAGTGTTGATGTTGATAATTGGGTCGAGTGCCGCCTACATACATCAGATACAAGCGCTAATTGGATTGAGAGTCATTGCACTAAATTGCGTCACGCGTCAATGTTAGTATTTTATTTCTCTGCTTAATACTTATGTTATTACTCTCACAAGAATAAAGATTTGATGAAGCCAAACAAGACAAAACAAGCAAGACAAAACAAGCAAGCAATTGGAGAAGATTTGGGATTTGGTCTTGTGTGAGTGAGTGAGAGGTTGATTGGTAAAGAACCTATGCATAATTGAGGAGAATTCCACCAACACAATGGTCTAAGAGTGATTAAAAACTAATCAAAGTGAGCTAGCTAAATTTTGGTGCAAACTAGTTTGAAATACACTGCACTGGACAAAAATAAATCGATTCCAATTTTCATGAAATCGATTTATTCGTGTCTGGCAGAACTTAAATAACTGATTTGTGAAAAACAGAATTGGAGGTTTTTCCTTTATAAAAACTACAAGGTTTCTAACGTGCGCCATAGTCTGAATTACAGAAATTGAGAGTCAATTCTTGAGATCACTGTGAGAAAAACACTTTGGGTAATTGAGAATTTCTTGATCAAAATCAATTGGGGTTTTTTCGTGAAGAATCACTCTTGACCAATTCACTGTGCCATTGGAATTCTTCAAGACTATGCAAAGGCCTCTTCTGCGCTCCAATTAGGGAGTCTTTCTTAACCTTTATTGATCCCTTTTGTATCAAGACATACGTCGATTGTTTGTAATTCTGTAAAACACTTGAATGTTCGTACTGTTTTAGGCTATAGGATTTAGCCTTGTTTGTTTGTTGAATTGATTGGGGGTCTGCAGGGAGTAGTTGATCAATTCAGTGGGTTCTTGATTCTTATAGGGAGTAGGAATTGTGTGATTGATTGTAAATTGAACAATTGATTGATATAGTGGAACTTTCTTTGCTTGAGGGGCAAAGGAGACTGGACGTAGCCTTTGAGGAAGGGTGAACCAGTATAACAGACTTTGTTCTGCTTTTCTTGACCTTACTCTTTCAATTCTAAATTGTTCTTGCGCTACTCATTGGAATTAATTGGTAATAGAATTGATTCTTGATAATCTGAAGAGTAATTGGTTTAAATTGGTATACTGCTCATTGGGTTGGTCTTTGTGATTTGAATAGGGTATAACTTTGCCTTTACAAGGTTCTGTAACATCTCTGAAACTGAAAAGCAATCTGTTTTTGATATTATATTAAAACTTAAAAGTGTAATCTGTTTTGTGATTCTTCTGCAGAGATTGTGTCTTTGTTTTTGACTCCAAATCACAACTGATTTGTTTCAATTGAATTCTGAATAATTTGCAGAACTGTTATTATTGTAGTAATTGAATTTCAATATCTGTTCTCAATCTTAGTGGCTGTCCAATCTGATCTTGATAGTAGCAGTGCTAATTCTTCTTAATTTTTGAAATCCAAAATAAGTATTTCAATACTAATTTGCAAAACTGTCTTTGGTATGTTGATGTGATACTATTGAAGTGATTGTGAATCTTTGGTATTGATAATCTTTATATTGAGTCTGCTGAACTGTTGTGTTTGATATAGTTGTATTGGACTTGACATTCTTAGTTGATATTGGTTTTGATATATCTCAGTTACATAAACTTGCAAATTGAGTATTAATATTTCTATTTGTATTCTATCTTGTGTGCAATTTGGTGTAATTGAATCTGTGTGATATATTACTTTGAAATTGTGTGAGTTAATTTGCTTCATACTGTCTTTGCTGGATAATATTGGTTAGAATCATTTTTGCTGCATAAAATTCAACTGGTGTATGTGCTGTTTGAAATTTGCTCTCTGCCAGCAAAATAAATCGATTTATTCGTGCCTAAAATCGATTTATTTCACCACTGCACCTTAAATCTTTTATCATTGAGATTCAGAAAAGGTTTTCTATTCACTAAACTGTTTTCAGTGTTTTAAATTGGAAAAATCTTTTAAAGTTCAATTCACCCGCCCTCTTGAACTCAGCCAAATATATTTTCAACTTGTTTGATACAATCTAATATTTGTATCATTGTTATCACTTGATCACTCATTGTATGATATTTGATTCTTGGTATTTGGAAATACTTTTTGTAATCTAAAACTAAATCAAAATACCTAATAAGACTTTGTATGTAAAAATAGAACATGATTTATTTATTGTCTTTAGACCCTTATAGGAAAAGTAAATCTTGTTTATATAATTGATCAAGTGATTGACAATTAATAGATAAATTTAAGTTATTCACCTAAGGAATTAGGCTTCAGTATTATTATTGGTTAACATTGACATTAATTAATTTGGAAAAAAGGTAGATTATAGGTATGAGTAAGATTTGGTGAAGTCTAATCTTAGCAACAATATTCTATATAACTTCTAATTTTTTTCACATTTCAAGTGCTCAATAAAAATACCAAAAAAATAATTTAATTATTTTTGCATAGTCTTATTTTCTCATTTATCAATTTAAAGATTAAAAATAATTTATAGTCTAAATTTGTTATCAATTGCATTTGTTATTATGTATTGCACAAGTTCTTAAGAAGAGGATAATATATTTATCACTTATTACATTTATGATTGATGGACTTGCCTTTTAAAAAAAAATACTAACAATAACTTAATTAAAAAATCATGAATTCACAAAGAAAAAATTTTATTTCTAAAAAAAACAATGAAAAACCATAAAAATTAATACTATATTCACATATTCATATATTAATCTACTGATCAATAATTAAAAAAGAAGTAATGATATTAAATAGAGTTACAAAATTAAGTTAATATAATCATAGAGAAGTATAATTCACCATACACTAAATGTATTTCATAGTTAAATAAAGCATCTTATATTTAGTTTATTCAATAATAAATTCATTTATACTTATTCTTGTATTTACTATATCATGGTAAAAAAAAGAGTATATCCTGGTATATTAGAAAATTGTATAATGTGATATTAGATTAACTTAAAATGCAATATCTAGATAAAATTATCATTTTGATAATATTAATAAACTGGAAATGTAAATGGTCAATTGATGTGAAATCTTCATAACATTTACGAAAAAAAAATATTTTCACATATGGAAACTCAGAGATAATATCTTGAACTTCTGGTGAATCATTAATGATGTAAATATCTTTGTAACTCTTTCTAACTTTAAGCAAATACTTTAACATTTTTGTTAATATTAGAACTTCATTTTATGATAGGACACATGCAGAATATTCACTCTATACATATACATATGTAAATAAATAAGGATCTCAAACGATTTAATTGAAATAGAAGATTTATTCTAGTATATATGTTCTAACAAATAAATTAAACATTGTGAAAATCAATTTTCTTATAATTAAGTCCTATTGTAGTTATGAACAATAACTACTATATCAAATTTGTAGATTCATATTCTTTTAATGATCGTTAGTTATGTTTACAATTAAATAAATAAATATGATGCAAATGGTATCACAATTATTTATTGAAAAACGTACATAACACTAGTCATATAAATTTATAGACATAAAATACAAACATAGTTTTTGTTTAAAATAAAAAAGATAAAAGTGATTTTCTTTACATTTTTTTAAAAAGATACAGTTGCGCATCCGGGGAATCGAACCCCGGTCAGTACCGTGGGAGGGTACTATGATTCTACTACACCAGATGCGCTTTCAGATGATCATAATCTTTAAACAAAATACTTATAATGTGACTTTGGAAATTATTTTCCATGATTGCATAACGATAATATAGAAAACAAAACTCGTATGGAAGAGTGATAGATATTACGTTGAAATATCATTAATCTAACTGCTATATATCTTAATTTACTATAAATATAAAAAAAAAAATAGGTAAACATGGAAGCTACAAATTCTAATTATATGTGAAAATTGTTATAAAATATATGGGTAAAAAGAGTTAAAATTCATTTCAAAATATTTACGATCGAAACAGTTTTGTTTAAATTGAGCTTAGTTTCATTTCAATTCAATGATTGGATTTAATTTATTCTATTTATACATAATATTTTACATTTATTTTTCAAACAACCCAACCCAATCTTGATTTGATAAAGTAATCAGGTTAAATAATTAAAAAATATTATTCTAAACAATTAAAAATATGAAAAAAAAACACATAAATAACTATTTTTATAATTTAATTAAAGTATCTTAAACAATAAATAAATAATATACATACAAGAACTTATCTTCTTTTTTACAATCTAACTAATCCGATCTTAATTTGTTTAAGGACTTATTCGCTTCAGGGTAAAGATTTGCAGTGATGGAGCCCTTGTGAAAAAAATCCACCAATCGATGAATAAAAAATAAATTAAATACAAAAATCGAGATGAAATTTCACATTTCACAAATCTTCGCAACTATAAAAAGATTTAAAAGGAAAGTTTTAAAATATTAAAATAATATTATATTTGTATTTAATTTATCGTTATTTTTAATTTATTTATATTATTATTATAAAATAAATATGATTAATTATATAATATAATTTTTTGAGCATAATAAAATTATTATATTAAAATAAAATTAATTGAATTATAAGTAATAATAAAGTATTAATAAAAATAAAAAAATAGTACTAAATTTAGAAAATATTATCACTATTATTATAATTATATATTTTTTATATAATTGATTCAACATAATCAATTTATTAATATTTACAATAATAAAATTAAAATCATAACAATAATAATAAATTTGATATAATAATCAAATAATAATAATAATAAAATTTAAATTATAATAATAATCAAAATAAATTATTAATAATATATTTTATAATAAATTAAATTTATTTTAAAGATAATTATTAATTTAATAATTTTTTATATATTTTTAAAAAAGATTATTAATTACATTAAATTAATTAATTATATTTTATTTTTAATTATAATAAATAAATTTATATTTTTATATATTAAAATATTATTATATTTATCACATCATTCACAAACTTTTATAAAATTTCTATTCAAATCTTATTATTTTTTTTTTAATTCAAAAAATCAAACTTTTTTTGAAATCATTTCAAATCTATTCACTCAAATCTACTCTCCAATTAGGTTGAATAATATATATATATATATATATATATATATATATATATATATATATATAAAATTCAAACTTGTCATGATTAAAAAACATACTAACAAGTCGTTATCTCTTACACTAACTCCCTTAATTATGTTGATGACTAAAAATTAACTCTCCGAAATCACCATAATTGCTAGAAAAAAAGGAATACTATTTGATCTCGAGAAATCTCGAGAAATTGTACCTTGTATTTGGTTGTAATGTTTTTAAAAAATAATTTATTTTTATAAAAAAAATTAAAATGCTCCGAAAAAAATATCTTTAATAAAATTAAAAGTTTAAAAATTTATAAAAATAATTTAATTATATGTTCCTTTTCATCCGAATACGTAGATTTTGTAAAGGCGTGAAGTGATTTAGTACTGTTTGTATAAACCTCATTTTCTTATTTAAACAATTGTAATTTTGAGGTTTCTAGACTGATACATTCTGCAACCGTATAGTGTACATACACAGATGCACGTTAGGACTTCACTTTTTCTCAGGAAGCTTCTGCAGTAACTCGGGGATCACCTCAAACAGATCTCCAACAAGTCCATAATCGGCCACCTGGAATTTAACACATCACATAAATTAGTCAAAACGGTTTTCATTCACTACTTAAATACTCTATCTAATGTTCGTTTTTCATTTAAAATTTTGCTTAAGAAAGTCATCAGATACTCCTAATCTCAGTATGTTAGCTTATAAACTCCATTAATGCCCTCCCTCATTGCACGTGTCTTTGTTTTTTTAAAGCAACAAATTATTATTAGAAACAGAGTAAAACTTCCAAAGTGACAATTACTTTGAAATGGAGTAGCTTGATCCCTTTAAAATAGAGCCATTACCTGAAATATAGGAGCATCGGCATCATTGTTCACAGCAACAATGACTTTGGAATCCCTCATCCCGGCCAAGTGTTGAATAGCTCCAGATACACCAAAAGCCATATAGAGCTCAGGGGCAACTATCTTTCCAGTTTGCCCTACCTACATATCAAATTTCCAAATGAAACATGGACATGAGAATACTATATTATGCCATGAATAGAAGTTAAAGTGTTCATTGAGATTCAATACAATGCCCATTACATTGAAGACAAAAAGTGTATGTTCATCTTTCAATGCATTCAATTGATATGTGAACTCTAAAGTTCTATGTCTCTGTTGCATTAGCAGCATAATTAGGGAAGCCGAGGTTGTAAAAAGAGGAATATGAAACTTCATTCTTTTTTGCTCGTTCAGCTTTGCTTTTGTATGTGCAAGAGTATGTGCACTAGGAGGTTAATCTAGAAAGGAAGTAAAGGTGTCACCTGGAGATCATTAGGAACATATCCTGCATCAACGGCAGCACGAGTGGCACCAACTATGCAAGGGAGAACGAAGTTAGCAGATTCTACTTAATTCATATAACAAAGAATAAAGTGTAAAAACTGATGACACTGAAACCAGCTATCGTGTGTCAAGAAGACAAGGAATTAGATACTAAGATTTTCCATCCTATCAATAACCTAGGAATTTAAATCAGGGAGCATACGAATCCTGCAAAAACAGAAATAACAAGTCTCTAGCCATTAAAATAAGTGTCATAAGAGCATATATAGAAAATAATACCAGCAGCACCAAGTTTCTTGGCTAGATCTTCTATCAATTTAAAGTTCTCAGCACTCTTTAGTGCTCGGCCACCAGTAACTACAATCCGTGCATTCCCAAGATCTGGTCGTTCATCATCCTGAGAAGTTTGAGATATATATGTAGACTTGTCCAGATCTGCCCAAAGAAAGAGAACAATTTAAGATTCTTTCACCACAATGGAGGTTCAAGTATCATAGGGTGGTAATTAATCAAATTGATGTAAATGACTGAGACTAATTATATGTGAATTGTTAACCTATTGCTCTTCAAGCATCCAAGAAGTATTTATATTATCAGGGGATAATAGAGAGAGAGGGAGAAAATAAATATTTTATTAATTATAATCATATAATTATATTCTCAACTCCTCTATTTATAACAATCACACTCTCTTAAAAAAGAAAATAAAAATCAGCTGAAATGAATGTGTAGATTTTAGGGACATTTTTCCCAATTACTAGAGATATTAGGATATTTTTATCCTAGTAATCCCTATTCACAAACACTCTCCCTCAATTTAATGAATGAATATGAATCATTCCCAACTTGCCTACAAGATTTTGGAATCTTACGTGAGGAAATTCCTTAGTGAAGATGTTTGCTAATTGAAATCCTGTGGGTGTAACAGGACCTCTATTAAGATTAATTTTTATGAAGTGTCTGTCAATTTCATTATGTTTATTCTTGTCATGATGTACTGGATTATGAGTAATACTCTTGACTGTCTTGTTATCATGGTAAAATTGTATAGAATTGTTAACATTTATTTTAAGGTCATCTAATATGATTTCATCCAAAGTCCTTCACACACACCTTGAAATAAAGGCTTGAAATTCAGCCTCTCAACTTGAACGAGATATTCTATCTTATTTTCTATTGCTTCTCCAGGTGACCAAACTTTCTTTCAGGAACATATAGAACCCAGAGGTAGATTTTCTGCATAATTTGTATAGGGTCAAAGTGTGTTTCTTCCTAAATAATAATCCCTTTCTTGGGCTTGACTTCACGTCGTGAAGAATTTTGTCAACTGATTACATGTGTCTTTCTCCTGAATCAAGTATAAATTGGCTTACCACACACAAAGTGCAAAAGCAATGTACGGTCTCGTGTGCGATAAATAAATAAATTTTCATACCAATCTCTCCTTTTCTATAAAAGAGCCCTCTTCACTTCCAATTTCATGACTCTATTCAATAGGGACTCCCGAAGGTCTACATCCCAACTTATTGTTTCTTTGAGGAGATCAATAACATTTATTTTGGGAGACAAAGATCCCTTTTTCTGAATAAATAACATCTACTCCAAGGAAGTATTATTTAAGTTTTCATCTCAAGTTGGGATATCAATTTTTCTTTTAAAGTCAATTTCTCTATTTCATCAATAATCATAAACCAATCATAATGTAAGCTTACATGTAATGGAGTGCATTATGAATAAAGTATGATCTCCTTGACTTTGCTTATACTATAAGGAAGCCATTGCTTTTGTAAATCTCCCATACCATGCTTTTGGAGATTGTTTAATATATAATATCTTCTTTAGGAGGCATACCTTATTCTTCCCACTTTGAGTTTCAAATCCGAAAAGAATCTCCCAGTACACTTCTTCTAAAGCTCCATGAAGAAATATATTCTTGACATTCAACCGGTGCAAGTCTCATCCAAAATAAACAGCTAGAGCAAAAACAACTTGAATTGTATTCATCTTTGCTACAGCAGAAAAAGTCTCCTTATAGTCAATTCCATAAGTTTGAGTGCACCCCTTTGCAACCAATCTAGGTTTATACATGTCTATTGACCGATCTGCCTTATGTTTTACTGTAAATATTCATCTGCACCCTATGACTTTTTTGTTTTTTGATTTGTGAACAATCTCTCATGTTGAGTTTCTAATGCATTCATCTCCTCTCTCATTGCTTGAGTCTATGTTTCCTTCTCATGACTTCTTGAATTGAGATAGGAATTTTTGAGGCATCAATGACAAAAATAAAGCTTCAATGTTTATTAAAGAGATTGTCGGTGCAAACATAATCAGAAATATGATATTTAACACACAATCTTTTTTCCTTTCTAAATGGAATAGGTAAATTCTCAATAATACTTACCTCCTCATTGTTACCTTCAAAATTTCTCACCTCCAAGTCAAACAACTCTTCTTGCTTTGGAGTTAAAGTGGGCTGTCCTTTTTGATATTGTTTTTTCCAAAGAATTCTTCTTCTTCTTTACTATCACTTCTACCCCATTTATTGGGATTCCATTGCTTAAATCTTAAGCATCCTGCACAGTCAAATATGGTAATGACAGGACAGAGAACTCCTTTGTTTTAAGTGCTTTCTCCCCCTAAAGCAAAGGACTTCCAGAAAAGGATTATGTTTCATGAAAAGTAACATCCATTGTGATAAAGACATGATGACTTTGAGGGTGATAACATTTGTACCCTTTTTGTTTAAAGGATAACTAACAAAGACACACTTAAGAGCTATAGGATTTGATTTAGTGTGACTAGGATTATGTGACTGGGATAAGATGCACGACAATGCTTTGACTATTAACAAATATCACAATTGAAAGACTTAACAAATTCTTCAATAAACAGACAAGGGAACATAGATTTGATAAGACTAAATGAGGGATGTCTAAGTCTTCTTTGATTAAGTTATATTTGAGAATTTGTCATTGTTTCTATTGTTTCTCTTTGACTTATGAGTTCCCTAGTTTTGTTTGGTTCCTTGGGATCTAACACATTAAATCCACTTTGTACCTTGCAATTAAAACCATCTTCCTCGTGGCAAGGTCATGAAAGACACAGTAAAAGGAGAGAAACCTTATTGAACAATTCAAGTCTTATGGAAGTTTTTGTATAGAGATAAGACCATTGACCAGTTGTACGACATATAAAACATCCTTTAATTCAATAGATTATTCTAACATATTCCCAGAACCATTTATGGGTATACTATCACCATTTGTAGTTGTGATGAGTTGTTCTTTGTTCATTTTAACATATGAATTAAAAAACATAAGAAACAAATTCATGTGATATGTTGCTCCTGAATCAAGAGTCCAAACATCCTGAGATACATGTCCAGCTATATTGAATGAACTCTTACCTCTATGGACATGGTACCTAATCCAAAGGACTTACTCATTGATTCGATCATTGTTCTCTGACATCAAGTTCCTTCTTATATCTAGTTGAGAAGGAACATTGGGTTGATTTGTTTCTTCGAGTTTTGAGATAGTATTGCTTGTCCATTTTTGTGAGATTCCTTTGTTGTTTCCTATGCATTCTAGTGTTTGATCCCTTAACGATCCTTTGTTGCAAGTGGCATCAATTTTCCCATGGCATTGGTCAAGTGAGCCAACTCACAATCGAATCATGGCACTTGGACTACTATGTTCTTAACTAGAAAGAGTTGCACTCTGACTATGAGCTATAACTTTGGCCAAGTGTAAATGCTCAATCTAACAATTGATGTCAAAGTCAAGGTCACAAGTTCAATACCTAGTAAGACATGTTGAGGGAGAGATTGTTGCAGGTTGCATCAGTTGTCCCATAGTGAAAGCCAGTTGGGCCAAATCATAATCAAATCACCGTGTTTTGGTTGCTACGCACTTATGTACAAAATTTCACTCTTATTATAAGCTATAACTTTTGACCAAGTGGTAATGCTCAATCCAACACCCTTTTCCTATTGTCATGGCAAAGCCTGTGTTGGAGGTTCCTCCATTAGCCATGACAACCCTGTGAGTCTCTTTTCCCCTAACAGTAAAGAACACTTTTGATAGAGAAAGCATTTTTGTCTCCGTAAGATTTGTACCTAGATTGGGTCATACTCATGGTTCAAAACATGTAGATATTTAAAGATTATTCCACCTCTTTTAATGGCTTCAACATGTACGACAACATCTCCTTTGTGTATCTTCAAATTTTGGTACTAATTTAGTTCGATCCACAACCCATTCACCAATTTGTGATATTATGATCATGAGAGAGAACCTTGTTTGGTATTAAACACGTTGCTTTCATTGTCATAACAAGCAGCAAAATCCTTTTTCACTAAAAAGGTGTTATTTAGGTCATCCTAAATTTCTTTATAGCATAAGAATATACATACAATTTGGATTCTCGGGGGCCATGGAATGTTACATCCAGGTCATGATTAGTGAAGATCCCAAATCTCAAAAATAGGGTATTTGACCCTGTTCCTCCTTCATCATCCTTTTAGATCCATTGTAAATAATTTTGGCCATAAAACCAGTAAGGACCCACCATGCTTTGAAGATTATTAAAGACCCATAGAAGTAAACTTCACCTCAGCCATTGAGAAAAGCACAAACTTTCACCACTATCTTCAAGGAAGATAGCAACACCGACTATGGCGGTGGCAACAAAAACATATACCCCACGATCAAAAATTGAATAATGAGAGAGAGAAGAGAAAAATTTTATTAGTTACAATCATGATACTTACATTCTCAACTCCTCTATTTATAACAATCACACTCTTCTAGAAAAGGAAATAAAAATCAACTAAAATGAATGTGTCGATTCTAGGGATACTTTTCCAAATTACTATAGAGATATTAGGATATTTTTATCCTAATAATCCATTATTCACAACAAAAGTGCACTTTTGTCTTTTTCAATTTTTCACAAAATAAAATGTCCATGCACCAGAAACAAAATAACAGACCTTCGTCCAAGGTTGAAAGGTCAACCTGAGATATTGAAGCCTCATTAGAGTCAGCTGACTTTTGAGGTACAGGAAAAGATGTGGATCTAATTGTTAATATACAAGGATTGGCACCAGTATATCGAACAGTACAAAGTGCATTTCCAGCATATATTGGCCTATACAAGAAATCAAAATCTCACATTTAGTTAGACAAAGAACCCATCATGTATTCATACTTGAAATAGAAGCAGGATCACAATGAATTACTCAAATACAATAGGTGTGTGCTGCACAATCAGCTGCAAAAGCCACAAAAAGTTAAAATAGATACATCCCTATCTCTTCAACTATAAACATGCCTTACCACTTACAAACTCATTTATTTTAGCAAAAGAAGGAACCTTCACTCTTTATTTAGTTAGCCGTAAGAAAGAGTGGAAAAAATTTCCTTATATGCATGAGCCACCATCCATATTGTATCACTTCAGTCCCACCTACGAGTCAGGATTATCACTAGTTCATATCTATTATGATGTCTTATTATCCAGAGCCAGAAGTTATCTATAGCATATATGCTCTCATTGCAAAACCTTCCCAGAATTCAAAAGTCCCAAGATAATACAGGTTTTTCAATTGTCTAATCTCTCTCTGTACTTCAACTTACTATAAGATTTCTAAGCAGTCAATGCTTTGTTTACAACTAGTTTTGTAATCATGAAAAAAGAAAGAATGAGAAAAGTATTAACAGCATTGATTACTGAGCTGAAGAAGAGCTGACCATACTAAAACTGTGACCAAGTAAAACATGCTGAGGTTCATACTAAGGCACCAAAAGTTAATCTTTCCAGCCTGAGATTTCTAATATTGTTGTGCAAATAATCTTTCCAATCATTCACAATAAGAAACAGTAATGAAGATAAAGAATATGATGCATCTTTGGTAATTCTATCATTCGTACTCTACAAGCCTTAAAAGTTCAGAAGCCTGATGTACATTGGAGTGGACTAAATGGTAAACAGGTTTCTTTTTAGAGACAGTCCAATATCAGGGAGATCTTCCATGAAATCCATGATATGAACATGAGTAATGACGCATGACAAAGGCTAGAATAGCAGTAGCATGGCCCCATCATTACAATAGCTTAAACAGTCAATAACTCGCACGATATACCCAACAGGAAATCTTGGTTAACTAGCAAACAACCAATAGCATGGAATTTACACAATAAAAACAACAATTTCATGCTACCAAAAGGTACATAAGCTAGCAGTACAACCCATCCTTGATAGATTTAATAGTAGGTGACCAGCATCACAATTTGCAGCAAACAGCCAGGTTCTAGTTTAAAACATAAAAAGGATAACACAGAATATCGTACCTAACAAAAGTATTGGAATCAGAAATTCCAGTGACATCGGTAATTGGAGAAACATCTAAAAGGGCAGCGGCACGTGGCATTACATTTTTCCCAAAAGAATTTGCAGCAGCAAATATGTGAGAGTAACCACCACTCTGCTGAACCAAATGAACTAATTTAGCCCAAGGCTCTGCCAGAGGCTTCTTGAATTTATCAGAATCTGCCACGAGCACCTACACCACAAGCAGCACACCAACACCAACCATCAAAATCCTGAAAGTCAATCTTCCTTTCCAATACATATCTTCACAAACATAACCCACACCTTTCTCAATAACAAAATTAACATTTCCTTTTCGCCATTTCAAGCTCAGGACAAATATCCAACACACCAAAACATGAATGAATCCCCACTCATATATAGCATATTTGCAAAATTACAATATCCAATCAAGACCAACAGTAATTAACATTAAAACATTATTGTAATTATTAAAAAAAAAAAATAGCCAACATAGAAACAGAGTCCCGCATTATCTTGCACTTGAACTTTAGCTCCTGAATTTACTTACCCTAAAGTGCTTCAATTCAATTAACTTATTTCAGAGAACCAATAATTTTTTTAGAGAAATTTCACAGTAAAAATAAAAACAAGTAAGCTTTATTTGGACAAGCTTCTCTGTAAGACTTCCAAAAGAAAAAAATACAAAAAAAAGTGAAATTGACTTCTCTGTTAGCATTAGTTTATGCATGAACTAAATATAAAAATTTGAAAGAACTACGCGACAGAGATTCTAAAATTAGCTTGAGCATTAGAAGTTAATTTCCTTGTTCTTTATATTTTATTCTCCTAAAAGTTCAAACAGAGAAGCTCATCCAAACAGCCCTTCATAATCTAAAAAATAAGTTTTCACAAACACCCCTTAAATATATAAACCCATGGATTCATTCTTTCCTTTTTACTCACTAATATCCTTTTTCACACACAAACTTGTCCAATCTAAATAAAACTATTGTTGACTGCAAAACTCTCTTTAAAACAGTTGTATTATTTCTTCTTTTTTTGTTTACTTTAAAAAAAAACAGTATAATAATCTTGAACTCGAAACAATTGGTTAACTTAGAAACACTTGGAGCTGGTAGTTAATTTTAAGAATTAATTTGAATAAAAAGAAATCATAATTAAATTTTATTTTTTTTTAAATGTTTGAGTTACCTTGGAGATTGAAGGGTAGGACGAAGCAGCGTGTGAAGCAGCTTGATGAAGAGAAGGACCGGAACCGGCCAAGAGCACCGCAACGGAAGAGTCAGGGTCGGGAAGACACGTGGCAGCGGCAAGTGAAGAGAGAGAAGGGGGTTTGATAAAGCCACCTTCGTGTTCCGCCACAACGAGCGTGCTACCCTACAACACCACCACGCAGTGAATAGCATAACACACAGAAGAAGAAACGAAACAAAAATAGCTTTCATTTTTTCGGGGACGAATCTTTACGTGTCGAAAAATGGAGTTGCCGGCGAATGCGGGGCACGAAACGGCGCGTTTCTTGATCACTCCGAGCAACGCGCGAGTGGCCATTGATTCTTAACGGAAGGATGCGGGTGGCGCTGGCAATTGCTCTGGGTTGCGGATGATGATGAAGGAAAAAAAACGGTGTCGTGTTGAGGTGGGAGAGTTGAAAGATGATGGTTATGATAAGTATAAGAATGGTGCTGACGTGTTACTGTTGTGTTTTTAAATGTTTCTTGAATAACTGGGAGCATGGCATGTGCGTGAGGGACGGAGGTACTCACCCATTTGATTCGGGCAGGGAAAACGTTGCCAAAGAGAGAGGCTGGTGAAGAAAATGAATATTAGTTTCTCTTCTAGCCGCTGGGTTAGCCCAAATTTTCATCCCCTCTTGCTCTGTTAACTTCTTTGTTCATCTTGTTAAAAAGTAACTGATTTTTTTATATCTGAAATTAAATAAACAAAAATTTTAATACTTTCTTTCTAACTATTTTTTTGGTGAATATATATATATATATATATATATATATATATATAGTTACTAACAAATTCTAATAATTAAGTTAATTTTTATAATTTAATTTATTTTTTTACAAATAAAAATATTTAGTTAAAATTACTTGAATGGTATTTTTAAGTAAAAACATTTAATAATAAATGACTACTTAATAATTTATATTTATAACTATTTTTTTTTATATTTATATTCATTATTTATACTTTTTTATTAAAATCACTCTCTAGATTTAAGAATCATCACAAATCCAATCTCTATACGAAAAGACTTTAAAACAATCTCCAATAAAAAAATTTGATTATTCAAAAATCCAAAAAAATATATACATGATTTCATTATTACCTTTAGATTAAATTGAAATCATAGAATCCAAAAAACTATTACCTTCCTCTGCATAATATTTTTACCTTCCTCTGCATATCGATCCTTCTAAACTGGTATCAGAGCCAGAAGGCTCTGAAAGCATCTATTATTAATGCTTGCATAATTGTTTTTATTATTATGTTTTCATTATCAAGTTTTATATTTGGTTTTTGTGGGAGGTGTGGAAGTATGAAACCAGATAATGAAGTATTCTTTCTCAATAATCCCGTACAACCCCGTGTATTTGGATTAACAAGTAAACTTGTCCTCTATTATCATAACCCTATCACAGGATAGTTAGTAACCTTAAGACTTAAAAGAAGACATCCACATCCCATCAAAAACACTTTTATCCTCCTTAACAAATATAGGACCAAATTAAAAAAAAATTACACTTCTACAGAAAGAATAACTAACCCAGAAAGGAATTATAGAATGAAAGAATATTACAAACTAGTTATCAGGTTATTAAAGAAAAATCTAAGAAGTATAAAAAATTGCATTGCTTAATTATGAACCATAATAGATACCTAGACCCACAGGAGAATCTTAGAATCGTTTACACAGGAATAATACATAATCATAGAGCGATTTTAGTTCTCAGACCATTAATGAATCTGCATCCGTTAACTCATATAGCCAAGATTATCAAAAGAAGTCAAATTAAACTAGAAAAATATAAATGTTATTCAGAAGATAGGGTGACTAGGCCCAGACTTTATCAAACTATGATACAAAATTATCAAAATAATATAAAACTTCTTAAAGAAGAGATAAAAGAGATAGGTAACTGTGTTGCTTAGAAGATTAAGCGACTAAGTTGCTAAAGTTGTAATTATTATTTGTTAAACTTTGAGTCTTAAGATTGTATCATTAAAGGTAATAAGAACCTTTGTTGTTCTTAGTTTTTTAAGTGGTTTCTAGGGTAGCGCTGAGAGGCGTTTATACGTTGGTCAGCTGTGGTCCCGGCAGTAAAGCCTGAGTGAGAGGTAGTAAGACCGTTGGTCAGCAGTGGTCCCGTAGCATGAAAATCAGGGAAAGACTGAGAATGCCAAATTTTCTTAGAACCTTAAGTGATATAGGATTAAGAAACAAAGATAAACAAATAATGATTAGAACTCCGCAACAAGAAGCTTCTTCTTCTTCAAACACAGAACATAATAAAGAAAAAGAATTACAAATTGCAAAAATAGAAAACTCTTTACATAATTGGTCAATACCTATAGTTAAGAAATGTGAAGTTTATAAACAACATAAATTTTGGTCTTCAAATCAAGATCAGATACACATAGTAGAATATAGTTATCCAGGAACAAAAACCAATAAAATCATTAACCTATTGGAACAATCTCTATTAGATCAACATATTAAAGATGGTTATAACTTTATCCATTTAGGATTAATACAAGTTGCAGCAAAACCAAATTGCAGATTAGGCATAAATAGTCCCATATTAATCATGTTAAGAGACATAAGACTTAAAAAGTTTAATGATTCCATAATAGCCATATTAGAAAGTAACCTTCATGATGGTCCAACATTTTTTAACTGTTATCCCAATTTCTCTATGAATTTAAGGAATGATAAAACAAGTAACTCCATAAAATTATATGTTCAAACTCCAGAAGACATAGTAGATGAGTTATCAGGTCCCATCCAGATTATTTATAGGATTTATTATAAGGTTACCAAAATAGATTATAATTATAAAGCATTAAGATCTTCACCTAGAGATGAAACCATATTAGTAGAAGCAAATCTTAGAAAATCATCAGTACAAACTCCAAAAAGATTAAGTCATGAAGAGGTAGTAAGAAGAATTCTAGAAGAATGGATATTAGAAGATATTATAGAAGAACCAAAAGTATATAATAGTCAAATAAGAGAAATAGTTCAAGATGGTACAAACATAAGACTAAGAATGAATAGGTCATCATCCTTAAAGATAAGA
>Ga0209700_102966_pt1 | contig 33364 bp, 12 predicted proteins | sample SiratroredBW_FD_187528 | JGI IMG/M metagenome (GOLD analysis project Ga0209700, IMG submission 187528) | Root nodule microbial communities of legume samples collected from California, USA - Siratro red BW (SPAdes) (version 2) | ecosystem: Host-associated > Plants > Roots > Nodule | place: USA...
GGTTTATTTACAAGAGTCAGAAAATGACTTAAGTATTGATAATGATCCAGTTTCATTTTCAGAAGCCATGAATAGTGATAATTCTGATAAATGGTTAGATGCCATGAAAGATGAGCTTAAGTCAATGACACAAAATTGTGTATGGGATCTTGTAGAATTGCCAGAAGGATGTAAGAGAGTTGGTTGTAAATGGGTCTTTAAGACTAAACGTGACTCTCATGGCAATATCGAACGTTACAAGGCTCGATTGGTTGCCAAAGGTTTTACTCAAAAGGATGACATTGATTATAAGGAAACATTTTCGCCTGTTTCTAAGAAAGATTCTTTCAGAATCATCATGACATTGGTAGCTCATTATTATCTTGAGTTGCACCAAATGGATGTTAAAACCGCTTTTCTGAATGGGAATTTAGAAGAGGATGTTTATATGGACCAACCAGTAGGGTTCATTGAAGAAGGAAAGGAACACATGGTGTGTAAACTTAAGAAGTCAATATACGGACTTAAACAGGCTTCCAGGCAATGGTATCTTAAGTTCAATGATACTATTACGTCCTTTGGATTTAAGGAAAACATTGTTGATCGATGTATATATCTGAAGGTCAGTGGGAGCAAGTTTATATTTCTGATTCTGTATGTTGATGATATCTTGCTTGCAACTAATGATCTTGGTCTGTTAAGTGAGACTAAGAAGTTTCTCTCTAATAGCTTTGAAATGAAAGATATGGGCGAGGCATACTATGTGATAGGAATAGAAATATTCCGTGATAGATCACAAGGATTGTTGGGTTTGTCTCAGAAAGCATATATTAATAAAGTTTTAGAGAGGTTCAGAATGGATAAATGTTCAAGATCTCCTGTTCCAATACAGAAAGGAGATAAATTTAGTCTCATGCAATGTCCAAAGAATGAGTTGGAACGGAAACAGATGGAGAATATTCCTTATGCATCTATTGTTGGGAGTTTGATGTATGCTCAAACATGTACGAGGCCAGATATTAGTTTTGTAGTTGGTATGCTTGGTAGATACCAGAGTAATCCACGATTGGATCATTGGAAAGTTGCAAAGAAAGTCTTAAGATACTTACAGGGAACAAAAAATCACATGCTTACTTATAAGAGGTCTGGTCACCTTGAGGTGATTGGATATATAGATTCAGATTTTGTCGGTTGTATAGATACCAAAAAGTCTACATTTGGCTATGTTTATCTTTTAGCCGGAGGAGCGATTTCATGGAAAAGTGCGAAGCAATCAGTCATTGCTGCATCCACAATGGAAGCTGAATTTATAGCATGCTTTGAGGCCACAGTTCAGGCTAATTGGCTATGGAATTTTATTTCAGGACTTGGAGTTGTTGACAGTATTACCAAGCTGCTAAAAATTTATTGTGATAATTCCACAGCAGTCTTCTTTTCTAAAAACGACAAGTATTCCAAAGGTGCTAAACATATGGAATTGAAATACTTTGACGTTAAAGAAGAAGTTCAGAAACATAGAGTGTTGACAGAACATGTTAGCACCGAGCTTATGATTGCTGACCCTTTAACAAAAGGGTTACTGCCCAAAGTATTTACTGGCCATGTAAAGAAGATGGGCATTATGTGTACTAGTGAATGTTAAATGTTTATTAATGCTACTTAACACTCTGAGCTCATTGTTGTTCAAGTTTCTGAAATATATATGTTTTCTACTTTATGAATATGCATGCAAATTATGATTATGATGTAGAAAACAGATTATGCTATTATTGATGATGAAAGATGACATTATGTTTGAACCCATTATGGACTTCTCATTATGAGGTCATATTAAGGAGAAGGACGATACAGTAGTACATGGAAGGAAATGTGTCGATTGAATGACATGTGACCACCATGACTCTTATTATTCCTATATTTTTAAGTATGACGAATGATGGAACCAATTTATTGAAGGTCCTTTAATGCGCATTATGATCTATTAAATCATGAAGTTTTATGGCATCACATGATTCAAGTGGGAGAATGTTAGAAAATAAATAAATTATTCCATTGTGACTCATGTGAAATATCATTATGGGCCTATATGTTATTTAATAAAATAAAAGGACGTATTGGTAATTATGAGAAGTTGTTTATTTCATAATTATATGATGGTAACTAACTTGATGGGAGTCTGTTACAAATATTATTGATAATAACCAAATTAATGGAAATTGGTTATTATTTTATAATAACTTATGGTAACCAATTTGATGGACATTGGTTATATAAAGATATAGGGTTCTGTCTCTGTAGTATGAGAGAGTTCTACATAATATACCATCAATAACGTGTGTGGAGATTAAAGTGACTGAAAGAGATAGATTGAGTCAAAGGAGAATAAAGAAAAGAGATAAAGAGAATAAAGAAGATCTCTCATAGATCAAAGTAAGTCTCTCTCACTATCTATTATGTGAGAATCATATATTCTAAGATGCTGTGAAATATTTATGATTGATTATTCACATTAAGTTTTAACTTACAGTGGTGTCGGAGGTGTTGTCGATGTCGACGGAGGTGCGGGAAGTTGGTAGCGGTCACCGGCGGCGGCTTCGGTGAAGCGTGGTTGTATCGGAGGTGTTGCGGAGTTTGGCTTTGGGAGTGGCGGAGGCGCGGGAAGCTAGTAGCAGTCACCGGCGGTGGCTTTGGTGAAGCGTGGTGGTGTTGCGAAAGATGAAGTTATCGGGGCTTGGTGCGGCGGAGTTTGGCCTTGGGAGTGGCGGAGGCGCGGGAGGCTGGTAGCGGTCACTGACGGCGGCTTTAGTGAGGCGTGGTAAAGGGTTTAAAGCAATGAAGGAGCTTGCGTTGCCGCGGGAGGTGGCCGCTCGTGCATTGGGTTCTTTATGTGTGAAGACTCTCTATTTCTTTTTTTTCTTTTTTGTTTGGATGTTGGTTGCTTTTATTGTTTGGGAAAGGAAAATAGCGAAAGGAACATGTGATGGTGTCTGGGTTGATAATTGGAATTCGGAAGCGGGGTGTGTGAGTGCAAGTTTTTCCTACAAATTGTTTCTAAATAAACATGTACTAAAAATGTCATCTTTATTTTTATTTTAAAATTTAAATATTGAATAATTTTTGGTTTTTTAATCAATTATGTTATTTTATTTTTTATTAGTTTATTAAAATAGATATTTTATTATTATTATATTTATACTTTAAAATCAAATAATAATATAATTAATTTTAAAAATTCGGTTGAAATATATTATTTTTAATTGTATAAAAGATTATTTATTAAAAAAGTTTGTTAATAAAAGATTTTTTATTATTTATTTATTATGAGAAAAAGAATAAATTTTAAAATTAAAATAATAAAGATATTATTAAAATATTAAAAATTTATTTAGTATAAGAAATAAGTTGTGTGTGAGAAAGTAAGTTCTCACGAACTTGAAATGTGAAATTGGAAAATAATACTTTGATATTACTATTCTTTTATTAGCGAAAAGGGTCAAATGTAAAATTACAATCCATGTATGTAAAATTACAACAATCCATGTATACAAAACTATTACTGAAGTAACCATTTAGGTTTTGTTTGGTTCGAGAATGAATTTAAGAGGATGAATTTGAAGGGATTTGAGTAGATTGTGTGTGGATGAGAGGGTTGTTTGGATTAATGGATGGATGGTAAGATTTGAAGGGGATTGGTTATGAAAGTTTGAGATTGATTTGATAGATTATAGAATTGCTTTTATTTTTTTAATTGATATATTTCTGAAATTACTAATTAACCCTTGTGACATAAGATGGTAAAAAATTAAAATGAATGAGATTAAATTGATTTTAATATAAAAAATATAGAAACTGAATTAACTAACTAGATATTTTTTAGTAGGTTGATAATGATTTTAACTAATCCAACCCGTGAACATCCTTATTTTTATGTGTTAATAATTTTATATTTAAAAGAAAATAAAACTGTTTTTAAAATGAATAAAAAATATTTTAAATAACATCTTCTTCCCTCAATTTCATCATATATATTGAATCAAATAAGGAGAAAAATATATATTTTTTTCTGATTTACTTCAATTAAACATTAAGTAAACATATTTTCATCGATAAAAAATAAAAAAGAAGAATAAATAGAAAACAATATAATATCTATAATATATTTTTATTATTTCTTTTATAAAGTAAACAATTTTTAGTGATTTAATTGTTTTAGGTCAATAATATAATTATGAATGGATAGATTGTATTGAGTATGAATAGATTGAAGGAAAATTAATTATATTATAGCTGGTTTGGAAAAAAGGAAAGTGTTATGAATGAAAAAAATATATATATATATAATTATTGAAATCAATTATTTGAAGAATTATGTATAAATCAGTTTATTTTTTATATATAATATATATATTGTTACAATAAATATATATTAATGCTAATAATTGTTTCTTATTTATAATTTATACCTTCTTTACATTTTTCTAATTATTTTAGTATGATAAAATTAAGTAAAAAGAATTAATGTGACTTGGGTCAATATGTTCAAAATTTTCATTGTAAGCTAATTCAGTAAACTAATTGACCCTTGTGTGAGATTTTAAACTTTTTTTTTTAAATGATAAAGAAGTAAAATTACAAATTTAGCATTTGAATTAAAATAAATAATTTAAAAGATATATATATGTGGTTTTTGTATTGTTTAGAATTATTTTGGCATTTTGAAAATTTTAAATTAGAAATATTGTTTGAAAGTGTAAAAAAAAAAATATTTTAGATCATACATGGAAATAAAAATTGCTGAATTTTATATGCTTCAAAAAGTAAAAAAAAATAGTAATATATATAGGAAATTGTAAATTTCATTGAATTGAAGAAAACAAGAAAATACCACATAACATAATCGAAGAAAACACCACATAACATAATCCAAGAAAAGCAAAATACAACCATCAATTTCTACTATTCATAACTTTTAATAACTTCTTGAGACGACGATTTATAGGCATGCCAAATAGAAGCTTCGCTAAAGCCTGGTTACTACACAGGGTTTCATAACAGTGGTCAAATAGGACTTCATTCCCAATGTTCAATTCAACTAACATCTGCCATATCTCACTTCCTGAGTAATGGACACATGAGTGACGATGCCAGTTTTGCACATATTCCCGAAATATTGCATTGTGTTCAGCGGCGATGGATGACAATCTATCTATATTGTCATTGCCTTGTCACATTATGAAAGTGACGGGAGACAGTTTCACCAGATCGATGGAAAAAAAATGAAACACTCTTATTCTTAACGTTATGTCCAATTATGTAAAGAAATTTAGCAGCTTGTTCCTCCACAGTTAACTGTAAACCATCATGGACAAAGTCAGTTTCCCGTAATTGTTGACATAAAGGGATGAATGCTTTCGGACCCCTTCGAATAATGTCTCGACATTGTTCCGTATGCACTAAGTATGACATCAACTCCTGTCCACGACTCTCTTTTTGTGGGATGTCCATGATAGTAATGCTTCTAGTCCCGTGACCGACACTTAACATATTCAAGAAGTATGCAACAACACAAAGAATTGTCATTGCTGATCCTTGGTTCCTCAAGTGAATTTGTTGTTGTAGTTGTAACATTACATTCATGTCCACAACACCATTAACAAGTTGATTCATATTAAGAATGTCATCCATTTCTCTCTCGTGCGAGTGTCCAGATGATGAATTTCTTTCGTTATCCATGTAAGAAATTCCTTTCCCACATAACACTGGATAACTTAATTTTCAATCAAAACTTTAATTATAAACATGCATAACATTATTAAGACATAAATCCTAAATAATGCAATAAAATCACAAATTTATTATTCTACTAAAATATACAATTTAGTCTAAATCATAATTAACTGAATTCTTATTTTATTTCTATAAAAATATTAATAAGTTATAATAAAAAGTATATAAACAATCTACTTAAATTGACTAAAACAAATGAAAGATATACTTAAATTTGAAATAAAAAAAATTAATAGATAACATTTAATTATAAGTAATTATTCAAAATTAAATATTCTGATTAATGATTATCATTAAATGTTATATTTCACATTTGTTTATTTTTAATCATTTTGTAATTAATTGTTATTAAAATAATGCTTAGTAAAAATATAAATAATATTTTTTATTTTTTATTGAATACCTTTTATTTTAGGTATGTACCAATACTTCAAAATACTTTTCAGCATTTATTTTATTTCAATTCAACTTTGTGGTGTTATTTTTTTTTTTTATAAACATTAAACTTTCAACTTCCTTCTCCATAAATCTAGTTCATTTATGTCAAAAGGAAAATACTCATATAACTAACTGAAAAATATTTCAAATTCTTAAATTTTACCAAAAATTCCTAAATTTATAAATATTCTATATAATTTATAATTATTGTTTAATGTTTTAATTTTACATCTAGTAACTTTATTTAGTTTAATATTTTTTCTAATTTTTTCAAATATAACAAAATCGATATAGTAATTTATAAATATATAATTTATAGATTTTTGTAGCTTACTGTTTAACCGTACAGAGGCTGCACAGAAGATGCCACGAAGATGAAACACAAGGAGACACCACGAAGATGACTCCAACACATACCTATACCACCACGACACGATCTAGAGATGAGCTCTGACAACAGGACAAATCACCAACACCCACCTTCAAGGAATGCAACCTACAAACATATGAATATCATAAACAGACAACAAAAAAAGCAAGAATAGAGAACAAAAACGCAAGCTTGATTATAACAGTACCAGTGCAAGGACGCTCACAAAAGTATAATTTCACTTTCACAACACATAATACCTTCATATATAGCCACTCCACTCTAGGGAGGCTTATTTAAAAGTAGATTCAAACTTATTTAAATGTAGTCAATGCTGTTCACGGTGAATCTCTTCAATCTATGCAAAGGAATCTCACGGGTTACACAAAGTTGCACCTATCAGCATGTTACAATGCACATGACAAACCCTAAACCCACTTAAAGGAGTGTTTTGTAATTTCCAAAGTCAAGGATATTTCGTAATTTCCACTTCATTTACAAGGATTATTTCGTAATTTCGATCTTCATCCCTTCAAATCCCTACAAATCTATTCAGATGAGCGAAGATCCAATCCTGCAAATCTCTCCTCATCCATCCTTCCAAATCAGTTCAACCAAACAACCTTCATCCCCTCAAACCCATCTTCTTGAACACTAAATCCCTTCAAATCAGTCCAACCAAACACAACCTTAGGCCAACAGAGCTAACCATATTTCCTGTTGGGTTTTTCATAACAAACCACTTATTTAAACATGGTAAACCACTTAGATGTATTTCTTCATATGTCATCTTCAGTTAACCACTTTATAAACATGACAAACCACTTATATGAACATGGTAAACTAGTTAGATATATATTTATTTATTCAGATGTCATACTCAGTTAACTACTTATTTAAACATGACAAACCACTTAGAGATGTAATTATTTATTCAGATGTCATACTCAGTTAACCACTTATATAAACATGACAAACCACTTAGACATGTACTTATTTATTCAGATGTCATACTCCGTTAACCACTTATATGAATATGACAAACCACTTATATGAACATGATAAACCACTTATACATGTCCTTATTTATTCAAATGTCATACTTGTGAATTTTTTATAAATACCAAATTCGTAATTAAAATCTATAAATAATATTAAATTTACCTATAAATTTTTATCCGTGTATAATTCTATAAATTTTTTCATAATAATTAATATTAATTTTATTTATAAATTTTTATCCATATAAAATAATCAATAACTAAAGCGAAAATTTCTAATAGTGAAGTCTACTTAGTCTCGATTATACCCATATCATTAGTAAGACATATTTTGTTGAAAATACGTAGCCTTCCCTCATTCCTTATCGATCAACTCCCCTTTGAACATTTTAACTGTGTTTGGACAACTCACTGCATGATATTATTGCGTACGAGCACTTGGTTACTCGCACCTTCCACCACCATCTCAAGACTTAGCCCAAGCCATCCAAATCAGAAACGATGAAGTACTTCCTAAATCAATTGGAGAATTAGATTGATGGAATCATGATTACACCAATTTATAATATATATTCATGTCAAATATACCTATACGCATCAAATTAATTATTATAATTATTATTTAAACAAAACATTTTAGCATCATTAATCGTCATAAGAAAAACTAAAGATCTTTTTCTTTGAAATCAAAGATTACAAAAATATTGATTATTCGCTTCACATTTCATAATTTTTTTATATAAAATTATATATGTGTCATTCCTAAACTAACGTGATGTATTAATTATTCATCAGACGATAATAGTAAAGAATGATGAAATATCATACTTTTCAAATTGATAATAATCACGCATAAAAAAATTGATAATATATGACGAAATAATATGCTTGTTTGCGTTATTTTTTCTACGTTTACGTAATAATAACTCGTTCTGATCTATATAAAATTAAATAATATGAAGAAAAGACTACTGAAGTCTTGTAAATATAATTATTTATAACTCTTAAATTGGCAAATGATGAAATAAAAATCTCATAAAAAATATAAATCATATTCCAATAATTTTTTTTAAAAGGGAAATAATAATTACTTATGTAATGAAAATATAATTTTTATATAAAAAAGTAAAAGAATGTTATTATTTTTATAAGAATAAAAAAAATATTTCACAAAAATAAAATAAGGGTTTAGTATTTTTTATTTAATTTCAAATTGTAAATGTTTTTAATATTAATATTATATATATAATTGAAATTTCAAAAAGACAAGAAAAAGGCCCACAACTTATCTCCTTGCATGATTAGCAAGTCAACTTCGAGGTATGGGTCTCCGTCCGTAATCCAACTAATTCACAAAAAAATACATTGCATTTTATGTTATTTATAAGAAACAGATACTTGCTGATAAAAGTACTGAAATAAGTTAATTTATAAGAAACAGATACTTAGGATTCGTAAAATTAGTGTTATTTATTTATCTTAAAATTAATATCAGGGATTAAAATAGTTATTTAAACTTTTAAAGGATAAAAACATAATGAAAAAACTAATAAAAATTCACAAATATTTATAAAATTTAAGATTAGTAATTTTAATTTTGTGTAGATAAAAACCATTTTTTATAAACATTAAATTTAAACTCACTAATTTTATAAAACTAAAAGCATATTTAGGCCATAAAAATAGTTAATAATATTAATGGTACAATAAATTCAATAATTTTCATGAAAAACAATTGAATTTCTTGTTGATATATCCGATAAATGAGTGTATACAATAAATAAAAGGGAAACACTTTAAAGGTTTCATAAAGAGAAAATTATTAACGAGAAGATTTGGATTATCAAAAGAATAAAGAAAAAAAAATTAAATTTGTTTAAAATTGATTCAATTCCAGTAAAATTAATAACTGTTTTAAGTATTTGAATACACGATAATAAATGAATTAATTTGTGAGTGGAGAAAAAAAAAAGAAAATCAGTTCAACACGACTTTACCATCGATCTACAAACACCAAAGACCTCCAATAGACACAGCACAGGTCTTTTTCTCTGAAGCCATTTTCATTTTAGAATTGATGAAGAAACGGAATGCGCACGCACAAAACACAAAAGAAAAGTAAAATAAGGTTGGACAAACGTTGATAAGTACTGTATAAAATAAGGATTTGAAAGTATCATACTCATTAAACAATTACAGTTTGAATTTTGATTTGATCACAAGACATAGACATCCCTTTCAAAAGGGATATTCTTTCTCTTCCTCCACGCTGAACTCTACCCACTTCCTTCTCTTGCAGAGATTTAAGAACCAGAAAAACCCAATCCCAGCCACAGTCATCACACCACTCACCAGATAAACAGTTTTGGTAGCAATGGCCATTATGAAAACCAGAAAAGCAGAGGGTACGAAGCACATCACACCCAACAATGGCAGCTTCAGGGGAACCCGGTAAGGCCTTTCAATGGTGGGCTTCTTCCACCTCAGCCAAAGAAACGAAGCAAACTCCAACAACATTCCCAAACTGTACAAGAAATTCGCCGAAGAAATAATGTCAGTGAAGTCCATGTAAGACACGCCAATAGATATCAAAGTGGATAACAGAATCCCCAACCAAGGTGTGCTGAACCACTTTGACCTAACCCCGAAAAACTTGGGCAGAATCCCGATCTCCGCCATGCCCAGAACCTGGTACGCGCTGCTGCTCAATTGGGCCTCGAAAAGCCCAATTGCCGACAACACTGCGCCGACTTCTATCCAGATTTTCAACCACTTCCCTGCGATGATCTCCGCAGCCTGCGCGTGGAACCCTGTTTCCCATTGGCTCTGGTCAACGGAAACCGCTCCAGTGACGGCGAAGAGAGGGATCAGGTAGGAGACGCAGGTGAAAACGACAGCGACAAAGAGAGCCAAAGGGAAAGTCTTGGCCGGTTGATCAACTTCCCCGGCTAAAGTACTGACGTTGTCCCAGAAGTTGAGGTTCCAGAAGAGCGTGTTGAAGAACAAGTTCCAGTCTCTCTTAACACCCTTCTGACCCAAACTAACCCACCTGTGGGGCTTAATCTTGGGGATGGCTATGAGGGACATGAGCACGAAGGGGGAGAGAGAAACCATCCCGAGTAACACAGCCACGTTGCCGACGATGGTGAGGCCGGTGTAGTTCAGGAATGAGAGAGCCAGGGTTGAAGCTAAGATTGCGACTTGGCGGGGCCAACCAGATTGGAGAGCGGGGAAGATTTTTTGGACGTATTCGATGCAGAGGACGGGGAAAGATGCGATGTTGATGACGCCGCTCAGGAACTTCCACGTTCCCATTAGGGAGCCCCAGAATGGGCCGAAGGCCCGTTCGGCCCATACCACGAAGCCGCCGTTGCCGGGGTAGGCGGTGGTTAGCTCCGCGGTGATTAGGGCTTCGGGGACGCTCCAGATGAAGGGGAATATGAGGAAGCCCAGGAGAGCCAGGAGGGGGCCTGCCGCTTGAACTGCGGGTTCTTCGCCGTAGGGACCACCCGCAACTTCGAAATAGATGAGGAATATTAGAGGGATGAGGGTGAGTTTCTTCACCTTTGCGGCGTTTCTGGAAGCGGTGGCGGTTTCAATTGCGACGCCGGCGGGTTCAGAAGGTGTTTCTTCCATGACGACCTATTGCCTTGTTGTTTGGAATAATTGGTTTATAAAAGATAGAACCTGCTAGCTGCGAATAGCCACAGTTGTGAAAATCGAGAGAAACAATTGAAAAGTAGTTAAAAACAAATAAGCGAAAGCGAATGATTAGAGGATTTTGCTGAGTAAAATTCCTCAAATACGTAACTAGAAAAAAAATGTAAACAAATTGCTAGACAAATTAAAATTTTGCTGAATTTCTTTCGGCCTAGTTGAGCAACCTAATTTTTCGAGGGAATTAGGGTTTTTAACTCCGAGTCTTCTTTTATTATTTATTCTTGTGGAACTCTAGTGATTTTTTTTATTGTATTTGATTACATTGTTTTCTTATGTGGTAAACTGAAATTTATTTTCATTTACTTTTGCTTTTCTTTTGTGAGACGTGTAATTTATTCTCATTTATTTATTTTAATGACTAAAATATGAAGTAAATTAGAAAAAATTCCTTTAGGATTTTTATACGAAAGATGATAAACCTTTCAATAAAGGATTGTGACATCTTTTGTTTCAAAGGAGATCTTGTCTTTATACAGATTTCATAAAAAATATATTTGGCAAGATTTGAAGAGTGTAAGAATTACTTACATAATTGAATCATGCTTACCAAAAGACACAAATCTCTAATATATCTGGATGTGTGCAAGAAGTTAGACTATAATTAGAAATTTGTTTTTTGGAAGGTGATTTCTTTTGGCAAGGGATTTTATGAGTTTTCATTCACCTCTTTGGTGGGCATAAGACATGTGTTAACGGTTGGATCTTGGAATCTCTCTCCAGGATTTTTTTTTTGTGTCTTGATTAAGGACTTTGTTATAGTATCGATGAAGCTTATTAAGGTGTAGTGCTGGATCAGAAATCTAACTTCTATTTGGAGTATTGGCAACCCCGTATTATTTTCTCAATAACAAGAGAGGTATCATTCTTGCATTAGATAATTGTACTATGAACACAACCTTTGGCTTCTATGCTCGACCACAACAACTTTTGGTGGAGCGTCCAAGCTTTGCTTTTGTGGCTAATGTGGAATATGAACAACTTTTGCTTTTTTGCTTTTTAGGTAAAATGATTGGTCATAGGCGCCACTCCAAAGTGATAGGTCTGATTAATGTTGGTCCTCTAAGTGAAGTTTAAACATATGTTCATGGTCCAACTTGGAAACAATATAAAAAAATGTGAAACTACATTTCAAAATGGTTAATGTTGTTAATATTAGTGTTGGTAATAACTCTAAATCGTCTTCTTTAAGAGGTGATGTTATTTCTCCTAATAATAACTTTGATAAGGAAGATAATTTAGAAGGGATATGAGGTCTTGTTGACGATTCTCAACAGGCCTTCTCGATTTAGAATGTTGAGCATATACAACATGTTTCTCCTAAGGGTGACTTGGCTCACTTGTTTGATATGACTCTTTCAAATTCTTTTTTTAAATTGTCTATTATGGATGAAAACTTGTCTTAGGATCAACATGAAAATGTAAATATTATGGACTCTGATCCCCTTGGTTGCTCCGGCTCGTTCAAGGGACAAATAATAATAACTCTAAACTTGTTGCTTGTGAAGAAAATTTCTTACAGGATACTAATATGTAGAGTTTTGTTTCTAAGAGATGGGTGAATATTTTGGAGGAGGCTCCTAACTTAAACTCTGATGGTCAGGATGATATGAACTAATCACCCCACAAGCTTAGTAAATTACCTAAAAATGCTTTTATAACTTCTCATGGTTTTGTTGACTTTAAGCTCGATGTCCAATGGCTGCTAGTTTAAAAGTCCAGGAGTTTATTTTAACTCCTTCTAATTTGCACTTACCTGCTGCTGGTTCATGTCATGTGGGGTTGTAGTTGAATGTGAGAGAGATGCATGTTACTCAAACACTTACTTCTAAGTTTGAGGAGGAATATAAACCGGTTTCTAAATACTAGACCAATCGGGTGGAGTAAGAATTCCTTGTGATTCGGATGAGTTTGGAGGATGTGTTTAGAATTCTAAGAGATTTTAGAGACTAAGGAATGGTGATTTCAAAGATGTTAAAAAAAATTGTTAAAGTAGATACTAATAAGAATAATTAATAAAGAAATTTGTGTGTATCAATTTTAATATTTTTTTATTATTTTTTAAACAAAAGAGATAAACCACTTCTAATTCTTCTATTAGTTTTTTTTTGTTTATTTATTTTTTAATATAATTAGATTGATTTGGTAGTTTAGTTTGTTTTGTTTTTTTATTAAGTTGGTCTAATGTCATGATATTTTTTTTTAATAAATTTCAATGTGATAACTTTATATAATAAAAAATTTATATCTATTAATTATTATTATTATTATTATTATTATTATTATAAATAAAACTGTAAAAACTGATCACAATAATTTGTTAAGAATTTTATGAAATATATATTTGTAAAATACTTTTGACGTGATCAAATAAATGCGTATTGATTATTATGTGTCGATTATGTCATTCTTTCTACAGTTTTCTCCTAAGTTGTTAACTTCATCTCGTATTATCATTCTTTCCCGTTTCTCACTTTCGCTTATTGGAACATAAATGGAAAAATTTGACAGTTGTTACACCTACAAAAATGTAAAAGCATTTAAAACCAAAGTAAAAAATGTTTTCCAAAATAATAGATAAAACTAGAGCAGATGCTCGTTCTTCTATTGAGCCAATTATGTTTTTAATCAAAGTGTAGAATATATTCCAATCCAGATTGAGACAAATAAAAATTAAATAAAGAGACATAGAAAATATGTAAATTGAAAGACAAATAGAATATATGCAAAGAGACATAGAAAATATGAAAAAAAAAGAACATGCTTTTGAAAGAGTTAAAAATTATAAAAAATTTCCCGTCCTTCTATTTGTTTCCCTTTTCTTTTCATTTTAAATCCAAACAAAGTATCATATTGAGCTTAATTTTCATATGATGTGACGGTAAAATGCTTTCTATTTTTTTTCTTAATTAAGTATTATTATTTTAAGGTGATTCAAATGTCGTTCTTTCTGGGTTGACCAATGTTTATTAAGTTCGATTGTAGTCATTAAGAAATATAAAAAAACAAACTAATTTGGACGGATGAGAAAAAAAAAAGGAAAATAAAAATAAAATAGATGCCATCACTGCCTTTTAAAAATAAATTGAAATCTAAAAGTTAATAGTATTATCTTAAAATGAAGTTAAGGATTAAAAAAGTTACTTCCAAAGAATAAAAAAATGAAAAAAAAATCAAAATAAAGAATTTATAAATATTTAAGGACTAAATTAATTTTTAAAAAATTCCAAAACATATTTAACCTACAAAAATTGACGTGTTTGCTTAGGAGACTGGAATGTGGTTGTCGATGGAGCACGAGAAATTTGTGTGTGAAGAAATGTGTTAACAAAAGTTTGGTGAAGAGTGATTTGTGTGAAAGAATGGTGAAACTTTTCATATTATCATGTGACTTTTAAATGAAGATACAACATAATCAATATTAAAGTATTATATGTATTTATAATTTGCTATTTTTCATTCTTTCTATAATAATAACAAAAAAAATTAAAAATAATAAATGAAATTTTTTTTCTATTCATTTTCACACTCTTTAAGTTCATTAAAAACTATCGTTCTTTGATTTTCAACTCTCTCAATTTTCGTCACCAAAATCTGATATATGCTAACCCTAATAATTGAACTTTGAAAACGGCAGAGACAGAGAACAGGGAATACTCCAAAGTGCATTATATTTTATAAACTTTTTGACTATTGCTTATTTTAAAGTTTAGTAACTAAATTGATTTGATGCGGTGTCTCAAGTAAGATAACACTGACACCTAAGTTCTTTAATCGACATCACATCTAAACTTGCTTCAGTTCCCGTCAATCGAATCCATTTTTATTCTTTTTTTTATTGGTCCACGTTTATTTAGTTGGTTGTTATTTGTAGATTTTTTTAATATTTCATAATTCTTTCTTAATTTTTTTTGGTAGAGTTTTTGAAAATTTGTTTCAAAAATTAATAATAAAGAGGATAATAAATTTTGAAAAAAATTAAAATAATTAAAATTCGTTTTCCAGAAGACCAAATTTTGGTCGATTTTTCAGAACTAATAGTATTATTTGACGTTGTGAATTCAAACATCTAAAAACTAAATTTTCATACATAAACAATGGATATGTGTATTTTAATAAATGATGTTGGGATATGTTCATTTACGATATTTGCTTTTAAATAGGTTCATTGCGGAAAAAAAAAAAAAAACCTCTAAATTTAGAACGCCATATTTCTACTTAGATTTCTTGGATTCATATCTTCATCTACATTAGTTGATTCAATCTAAATATTATTTCACAAGTTTTTTTTATTTATATTTATTTTTTTGATTCACTCTATCCTAGATTAGTTGCTGCCAATTGACAAAACTGAGTTAGTTTATTTTTTAGAACAATGATCAAATACATCCAATTAAAAGATAAATACAAATTTAAAGGCTCAATTTGAAGAAAAATTTGAGATCCTCATTACAAATTGTAATATAATTTATTTACCCACGAAGCAATTTAACCTAGCAAGAAATGTCAACAATATTCTAAATAACATTTTTTGTAACACAATATACACCCTAAATGATATCAAATAGTGAAATAAACAATTTTAAAATATAAAATATTTAGAAAATTATAATTAAAGTATTTCAATCTAATAAATGAAAGTTTTAATGTAAAATTTAAAAAATGTCAATATTATATTTATTTTGTAATAAAAAAATTAACGGCTAACTTGTGACGAATTGGAATTGACCAGATTAGATGTTTTATGAAACATAATAATTATAAATAATCTATAAGAATAAAAGCTAAGAAATATTTTTGGAGATTCATAAAAATATATAAATATTTTTTATAATATTAGTTTGACCTAAAATTATTCCAAATATTTAATCTAACTTTCGCCTAATCATTTTAAAATTATTTTACCTTCTAATAATTATAAAAATTAAAATACAAATTTATGGCCAAGAGATCATATAATACAAAATTAATCAGTTTAAATAATGTAAACCCTACAAATTATTAATTTAATAAATTTTGTACTTAAATTTATGTGTCATATTTATTTCATTTTCTCAATCTTTTTCAAAGGAATAACGGGTTACGTTACCAAAAACCAGTTCAATAGTAAAATTTACAAAAGTAAAAATTAAAGATAAAATTTACAAAAATAAAACAAACATTTAGTGGTAAAAATATGAATTAAGCATTAAATTTATCATATAAAAATATTAACAAAATTTGATATGATAAACTTATAAATCAAATATTTTTATTTTCATTTATAAATTTTAAATATTATTCATTGAATTATATAATTTTGTACCTTAAATGTTTTTATTTTATATAATTTGCACTTTTTTATTAGTTTATATATATATATATATATATATATATATATATATATATATATATATATTTATATTTATATATATATATATATATATATATATATATATATATTACAATTTACATATAAATCTGTATAGTTTGTAAACGAGTATAATTAAAAGTACTTGAAATATAGAAAAATTGTCATCTTAACTTTTAGTAATTTTGTATGTAACAAATATAAATATATACACTTATTTTGTTTTCCGACTATAAGAAAAAGATTGTTTAGAGACCAATTTTTAGCAACCAAATAAAATGGTTACTAATTGTGACTAAAATAGTCACCAAATTAGATTTTGGTTGTTAAGTAACTACAAAATAGAAGTAATGATTGAATTTAGTGATCAATTAAGTCAAATAATTGGTATTTAAGATTAGCTACTAAGATTTTAGTGACCTATACTATTAGATTCTAAATTAGTCTCTAACTTAATTAGATACCAATTTAGAATCTAATGACATAGGTCACTAAAACTTTGGTATCTAATGTTAGATACCAATTATTTAACTTAATTGGTCACTAAATTCAATCATTACTTCTACTTTGTAGTTATTTAGAAACCAAAATTTAATTTGGTGACTATTTTGGTCACAATTAGCAACCATTTTATCTAGTAGCTAAATATTGGTCTCTAAATAAGTTTTTTCTTATAGTGTCCCTTTCCATTTCTTCCTACCAATTTATTTTCTTCTATACTATAAGAAAAATAATTTCTAAGTCAATTTTTTATTGATGGTCTTATATAAATGATGTTATATTAAAAAGAAAAAAATATATATATGTTATTTAGAGACCGTGTATAACTAATGAGAAATTTTAATATGTGTACCACTTCGCAATTTTAGTGTCGTATGTTACATTTCTATATTTATAGAAGAGTTGGTTCCCTTCTTTTCCTAGAAGTCATTTTTCTTCTCGTCTTGGGAGTCATCTTCTTTTCTCATTATCGAAGTTATATTCTTTTTCTCGTGTAAGTAATCTTTTTCTTTCTATGAAATTCATCTTCTTTCTATAGAAGTCATCTTCTTCTCTCCTTGGAAACCCTAAAAGCACAGACATACACAAAGATATACATAGACACACATAGACACACACACATAAACATAGATACACTTTAAAATGTGTATGTATGTGTTGTGTTAGAATTGAATTAGTTATGTCACATACCCAGATATTAAGCAAAAGAACCTATCATTAATTGATATATCCTTGTTTCACTGATGATCTAAATTATGTATATTATGAAATCAAGTGGTAAGAAGTTGAGTAAAAGTTGTTGCACAATTACAACACATTGGTGGGCATACGTATATTGATGCAATGAATTTATTACGGCCTATAAAACTAGATCAACTTGTAAATCAATTAGCTTGGAATATGTTAGGTGTTAGTCTTTAGAGAAATATAATTTAATATGATTCTTTCATAAGACATTTGTTTACCGTTCTCTATTCTATATCTATTTGAGCTTGAATCTACATGTTGGACTTAAGTGTTTTGAAATGGATTAGCTGTAATTTGTTGTTTAATTTTTATCATGATTTTCAATTGTACTTGGTACATGAGCACACGATATTGCAAAGCAAGCATTCTTGGATGCCTTTAAGATGTTTTTGGACTTTTGCATATCCTTGCATATATATAATGATGTATACATAACACTTTTTTATTTCCTTTGTTTCGAAAACCTTATGTTGGATATTTGATAACTAAATTATGTATATGTTTTGTATAGTAAAATATTGATGCATGTTTATTATTGAGTTATTTGAGGTATTACATTTATGGTATCAAAGCATGTCATATCTTAGATAGACACGAGGAAGACAAGTTTAATGTATTTTCTATGTATATAGAACTTTGTTTAACTTAATTAGAGGAATTAGTTAGAAATTGCAATATGTTTGATATGTTTAGAATGACATATAAACCACTAAATCGTGCTCCTACCATAGTCGATATTCTTTCTCACACCCTTCGTCATTACCAGGTCCCTCAACACCTTCAACACTCTCCTCTCTCCTTTGAACACACGTCCCTTCTTCGTAAGTTCACCGATTGATATTAATTTTTGTTTTAAGTTAGGTTCGTACCTAACTTCTTCAAGCAATCTTGCAGTTCTATCATGTAGATGAAACTTAATTGTTTTAACAACAATTATCTTATAAAACTTGTTATCACTAAGGATAACTGAACCTCCTCCAAGTTTTGTAAACTCTTGAAACTATTGACGATTAGGTGTCATTTGAAAGGAACATCTAGAGTCCAATTCACATTCATCTGTTCTACTTGACACAACAAGAACCTTTGATGACTCATAATAATTTTCCGCCAAAGCTACTCCATCAGATGTAAATGGTCATCAAACCCTTTACAAGATCAAGACGATCTTTCTAGGTTATTAGCCTTCTTTTGGCTTTGAAGACAATACTTTCTTGTGTGTCTTTCCCTTTAGTGATAACACTTATAGACATTTACCACTCCCCACGGGTCTTTAACTTCGATTACCATTTAACTCCTCCACTATCCCTGATTGATGATCTCCCCTTTGCTAAAAGGCCATCTTCAGTATTAGAAGCCTTCATGTTAAACTTCTCGTTCAACACTTTTGAGCTTAGAACAACCTCAACCTCCTCAAGAAGAGAGAGAGAAAAAAAATCTCTCTTCCATATACAAGGTTTCTTTGAATGCATCTTAGGCAAAGAACAAAAACCTTTAATCTTCATTGTCAATATTAATGTCAATATTCTGAAAATCAAGAATGAACTTATTAAATTCATTCACTTCTTTGTTAACTACCTTTTCACTAATTATCTTGTACGAGTACAATGCTTGCTCGATATATAAATAGTTCCCTAGAGACTTAGTCATGTGCAAGCTTTCAAGATTTGTCCATGGCCTTGCTAAGGTCTTCTCATTCAATGCTTGCCGTAACACCTTGTCACTAAGACTTAGAACAATCATGCTATGAGTCTTCTTCAACAACACTTTCATGTCCTTCTCAACCATGATTAAATTAAGTTTGAATCCACCTTCCAAAACTTCAAGGAGACTCTCTTGAACCAAAAGAGCACGCATATTCAACCACCACAACTCGGAATCGTTAAAACTAGTGAATTTCTCACCCTATAATACTTTATGAAAGTCATGATGATTAAGTTCTCTCTATATATCCGCGTTCACTGCACCAGTTTGTAAAGGAACAACTCTCAAACCTACTAGGCTATCTACCAACACAAACGAGTAAAAAACGATAAGAAAGAACCTCCAAGAATAGTTAGATAGTTAAACAAGAAAGATTAAAGAAGAAAACACAGAAATAAATTAACATGGCTCAATTAAAGTCGTAACAAACTTCAATCAAACATCCACAATCGTAAATTCACTAATAACAAAGATTAAATTACATCTCAAGGTTCCTTTTACAATGAACTCTCAACTCTATATTAGTTACAACAGTTCCTACCAAAATAGTTGGAGAAGACACGAGATCAATGTTTTATCATCTTAGCTTGAAATGTCAAATTGAGCGGACTCTGATAAAAAAACAAAAGAAGTTACAATTAATGGAGTAGATGATTTGATACCCTCCAATACTCTAAAGATAGATACAAGGAGACTAATGGATAATCTGCTTAAGACAGACAGTCTTGTACCACTAGATGTTCTTGACCTATAACGATCTCTGGTTTAATATCTATAATCAAAATCTAATATACAATCTAATATAGATATATGTATATTATAGTAAAATATTTATAATTTAATCAAGATCTAATATACATACATGTATGTAGATTATAGTAAAATATTTATACTTTGGTTATCTATGCACTTTTTTCAAAATTTGGAAACTCAATTCACCTAATTTAAAAGAAAAAGAAAAAAATTACACATTGGATATCATGAAGTGAACTAAATACATTGGACTATAAAATTAAGAAACTATATAATTTGCGGGACACGTAATGATATATAATCATTTAAAAAAAAAGTCTTTATTTTCCGAAGTTGAATTACTTGTGAAGAAGGAACCACATCTTCTATGCAAATTATTATTCTTTTATGTATACGAATACAAGTACAACAATAATGTCTGAACAAGAATATTATACGAATCCCCCCACCACTACTAGATTGACCCTGTAAAAATTTGCATTGAAATTATTTTGCAGTAGATACCCACTCACTCCTCGCCATATTCCTTAAACAATATATTGAACATACAAGGAACATAAATTAGGATAAATATCACTCAAAGTCATGCCCTGGTAGCAAAATCTGAATGGGTCAATTGAATCAAAGAAGAAAACAAAGTGAGCAAAATGAAAAGCAAAGAAACCCCGGAAGCACTGCCTCTGTCCTGACTCAAAACAACTCCTCAGATTCACAGCAAACGCAACACCAAGTATGAGATCCAACAAACAATAAACACAGCACCACCAATTGGTGAGCCAGGAGTTGCTGAAGATGTCTGAGAAGATGTGGCGGTGGTGGAGGAGGAGGTTGAAGTAGAAGGGGTGGTGGAGGTTGGAGTTGTAGAGGTGGTGGTGGAAGTAGAGGGTGTGTCTTTGGTGTTATCAGTGTCAGAGGGTGAGTCCTTAGCAGGTGCAGGTGCTGCAGCAGAATCAGAAACCTTCTTAGCCTTAACCTTAACAGCAAGCTTCATGCCCCCCTGGCAATGACCAGGAGCAGCACATATGAAGTAATGAGTGCCGGCAGTCTTGAGGGTAATGGTGGTGGCTCCGCTACTGTCTGTGCTCAGAGAATTTCCTGTCGTGCAGCTCTTGTAATCGCTTTCTTTTACTTCATCCACAGTGTGACCAGGCCCATAATTGAAAACTGTCACACATAAGGGATATAACACCTTATTCTGCTACTTTTCAATCATTTCTAACTCTTTAATATAAACTGTCACTGTTTGTATTTGCTAGGTTTTGATAAATGCATTACATAACCTAATGTGTAAAAAAATGAGATGGTGGTTTTGTAGTATTGTGCATGAAACAAAAGGATATCTTACCAAGACTATCTCCAACTCTAAATTTCAATCCACTAGCCCATGTGCTGTAATCACCACCAATTGTCCAACCTGAGGTGTCTCCTACTGTGTGGGTAGCTGCAAGTGTTGGCATGGCCATGTTGAGTACTAGACAAACACTAAAGACTAATGCAACAGAAGAAGCCATTTAATCAGAGTGTGTGGAAAGAAGGTAAATAAACTTTAGAGGCTTCTCAGATATGATCTTGTGGAATGGTTTTGGTAGCTTTATATAATTGTTTATTAGGGTTGTTGGAGTTAAGCCAAGTTGGTCTAGGTTTGCATGAGGATGACTTGAGTTGCACTTCATACCCAATGACCAGAAAAGTGGGTCTGCTGTTCTTTCTCATGAAAAATGTGAGAGTTGTTGAACCATATTATTATGCAGAAATTCGATCACCTGACGAAAAAAGGTCACTTATAGTAATCAACGGATAATGATGGAGTAACGATTATGATGGATGGATTGAGAAGGAAGAGTAATCAATGGAGGTTAAAGTTGAAAAAATTGTTAGAACCTAAAAATATGAATATCGTTAATTGATTGCTTTTTACATATATAATATTCTATGATAACTCACTCATATCTTATTGTTTAATGGAGGTGTAAAGTAAAGTTGTCTTTAGTCTCTTCAAGATTTGTTGTCAACATCTCTGCATAGATCATAGACATCATGAACAAGAACATGGCTCGAAAATGAGTTTTTTGCTTAATGCCTACTCATTGTGGAGTAATATCTGATAATCAAACTTCTAGAACATAATTACCAGCTACTTCTCAACGGTAAAAGGAATATTTTTCTTATTAATTTTTTAGAAAGGAATAACTTTATTCCAACAAAGAATATGACACTGATATATCAGTTGCCGTGCGTCATATCAACACATTTATCTCTTAGACTCCAAGTTTCAAAGAGTTTGTATTTTGTTGAATCGAATGTCGGCTACCAACCTACGTAACCATTTTTTAGGGTAAAAAATACACGTGACAGCATTGACAATGTATATATAATTATTAATTTTGATTTTAATTTTAATATAGTGTAAGATTTAAGTATTTTATACAAAATTTATTTTAATATCAAATATTATCAAAGTAATTAAATTTGCCAGTTGATAACGTTTTTTTATTAAATATTTTTATTTAAAATTAATTATTTTCTTAAACAATTACCATGCTGAATACCTTATGATTTGTTTAATTTAAATTTGATTAACCAATCATGTTTAACTTAAAATAAGGCTTATAAACAATTTCATGTAAGACATGTAATCTGAATTGGGATAAATTTGGAATGAACAGGATAGAAATTTTATAAATAACTTATAGATGTTAATTCTTTATTTAATTAAAAATTTCATTTATTTAAAACTTCATCCTTTCTATAATAGATGTATAACCATGAAATTACTTGGTGATAAAATACAATTATGAAGAGGTGAAAATGTGAGGATCAAGTTATCAAGTAGAATAGATTAGATTCTTGATCCAGGTAAGTATTTCTTTTCTTATTAAGAATTCAATCTCTTTACTTCTTCTATTGGGATGTTTATTGAGGAGATATTGTTGGAATAGAGTTTGATACTTGGATTACCAGCTTGTACGGAAGTTTTGGAAACATATAGAATAAACTTTACTCATATTATGTTATCTAATGATAACATCTATTTAACATAATATTATTTAGTTTAAGTATGTGAATTATGTAAATGTGGAACGTATCTCCATGTAAAATTGTGAGTAGTCCAAAGTATGATTTTTATAAGAAAATGGTATACTCATAATAGTGAATGGAATTGATAAATTGAGGGCGATTTAAATGTAGAATTATGTGTCGAAAATGACATATTATGTTGTTTGTGGGTGGGAATATGTTCTTTGGGTTGATATCACTCATGTCGTGGACTACTGTTCAAATGATATCCAAATGGTAAGTCATTATTATATGCATCACTCGATATACATCAAGTGTCAAACATAGTATATAGCTCAAACGATATCTTGAAACTTGGGTAAGAGAGAGACAAGTCCTTCTCTAGAGTGAGTGACTTTAAGTGAGAGATCATGAGATTTTTGAATGTGTGAGACCATGCCATTACTTGCCAACACTGAAGCGACAATGTGATCGCTCAAACATTAATAGAAGGTGACAATGGTGATTTTAGACCTTGTTGGATGACAAAACAAGTATCATTGTTCAAGTGTTGAAGTGATGCCCAAGCGATGAACACTTAAGCATGGAACGAGTATTTGAGCGAGAAACAACAGAATCAATTTTTCAATGTAGTCTTTCTTAATTTAAGGAAACAAAGTTGTTTAATTGAAAGGAGAGCTCGCTCAAGTGAGAAGAAATTTCACTTAAGTGATACATGCTTATAGTGATTATGATGTTTATGACGAACATGTGATAATATGTAATGGGTGTGGGTGGGTGGGTGGGTGGGTTGTGGATCATTATAGGTGTGTGGTGATGATATGTTGCATGGTATTATGACACTAATAATCGTAACATTAAACACAACTTATTTAGAAAAAGAGATTTCTTATGCTTCACTAATGATCTAATAACAACCATATAAAAATTGACAACAATCATACAAAATTAACTTTCGTAATTACACCATTAATTAAAAAATATATAAATATTGACAATAACCATACAAAATTAATTTTACCCATCATTATTATTATCAATAAAATGTTTTCAAATATGTTTTACCAAGTCTGCTTGAAATTGTTAATAAATATCTCTGTGCTACTTTTTGATATTTTACAAATATTTTTTTTCTCCTTGAGGTATTAGATGATTTTGACAAATGTTTTCCAATAAGGTTAAATGTTGTTTGCAAGATAGTATCTTTATATAGAGTTCCATTTATTTTGAGTTGCATTGAAGGAGGTCAATCTTGTAAAACGTCATTAAACATAAGTGATTAATTTAGCATATTTATATCATTGCTTGAATCTCAAACTTCAAAATATGCAGGTTAAATTCGGAAGTCTTGTGAAATGAAAACTTTAAGTATAATTTTGGGTTTGTGACGATCCATGCTATGATATAAAATATATAGTTAGGTCTAAAAACGATGGATTTAAACATATTTTAAAACTATTGGGAAAACTTTTCTATTAAAAAGGTCTATTAGATATTATAGGAAGGGTTGCCACTTGGATTTTTAAACAAGTTCACAAATGTTAGTCTTAATCATTTTAAAACGTTCAAGACTAAAAGTGATAATGAACACATTCATTTATATTGGTTGATGTTTAAACTGAATTTTGTCCAAATTTTCTTATTTTAGAGACTTAATTTTACAATAGTGAATGATTTATAAATAATTATCTTTATGTTATACAAGAAAGTACAATATTATTGATAGATAAAATTTGTCACTATTTATTTATTTGTTGTGTATAGAAATTATAAAAGTTTTGTAATTTTAAAATTATACTATTGATGATAGGTTACTCCATTATGCCTACATCTACGTATTGAGATAGATCGCAGTTAATAAATCTTGCTTAATTGCTGTAAGGAGATATTTTTTATGTTATGAACTATCAAAAATAATATATTGATTAATTGGTCTCTTTACATTATGGAACACATGCTCAAATGCAAGGATAATAATATGAATCTTCCATATGTCATTCTCATTTCACGCAACTTCCATGTCTTCAACATCAACTTGTCTCGTGAAACATGTGTACACCTGGATTTGACAAATTACTTTGGCAAAAAAAACATTCCACAAATTAAATATCTTGTGTCAATGGTATATGGCAAGATGGGATGATGGATGTTGATCATGATGATGAAGTTGATTAAGAGGCACCACAAGCGGACGGTTATGTTAAATAACTTGCATCTCAAGGACCAGTCCCCCACCATGGTTAGATGTTTAGTTTCCAAGAGTTGCAAGATTAAATAATTTGAGGATTCATATCGACCAACGATTGGATAATTTGAATATGCACATGGACATCAAGTCAGATCATTTGCAGACACATATGGACACCAGCTTGAGTCATTTATAGACGCATATGAACACTAGATTGGATAATTTCCAAACGCATATGGACACTAGATTGGATAATTTCCAAATGCATATGGACAAATGATTTGAGGGAGTCCAGTAAAGAATGGACCAGGTGTAGAACCAAACTGACAAATTTCGTAATAACATGTTATGTTATTTCTATGAATGTGTTCATTTAATATTATATGTATTATTATTTTAATGTTACTTCATTACTTTTATCTTATTGTGTTATGTTTATTCATTTTATGGAATTTAGAACTTTGTTCACATCGTTTAAAATAATATATTTCCCTATTTATTTTTACAATATAATTAAAAAAATTTGCATGTATCAACAATCTCTAAAAATTATAATTTTTATATAAAACTCACTTGATGAACTGTACCACAAATAATTTTCTTATAACAAAAAAGTATCATATGCTTATAATTAATTAAATTTTATTTTGAATTAAATTTTACTACACAAAATTCTAATCTTACAAATTAAAAAAAATCATAATGAAACCAAACAAATTACATAAATTTCATTATAAATTAATTTTAACTACAAGGACAAATATATAATTCTATATTTTCAATAATAACGAAAAACTAACTCAATTACACCAAACAAATTAATTATATTTTATTTTAAATTATTTTTAATCCAAGGATAAATTTGAAATCTTACAATTTTATTCATTTAAAAATTTAAAATATCTATCACATTTATCACACCACTCTCAAACTTCTCATTCAAATATCACAATTTTTTTTTCCTTAATCTAGACAAAGCCTTAGAATTTGAAAGTACACAACAAATATTTTCTAATGAGTTGTTGCACGGTAACTTTACCATCCATGTTATAATTCTTGTTAAAATAGGTCTTATATTTAAGATCTCAACTTATAAGCTTAGTTGTTGGAGATCTCACATCGACTAGAGATGAGGTATTTCAATAGTTTATAAATGGGTGCAAACCTCACTTTAATAGCCGATTTTGTAAGATTGAATTAGGCTTAAATTTCACTTCTTGACATGGTATCAAAGTCAATCCTAACACGGTTATTAGGCCACCCGCTATCGGGCCGCTATCAGACCACTCTTAAACGATATAATCTCACAAACGAGTTGAGTAGTCTCGATGTGAGGTGTGTTGGAGATCGCATATCGACTTATAAATGAATTATATATAGATTAAAATACTTATATATTAAAATGCTCTCGTGATTAAGCTAGGATTTAAAAATATGAAGAAAATTATAAAAAAAAAATCAACCAAAATCTGTTTGCATACACATTAAGATGAATCTTGGAAAAATTATCTAAACAAAAAATTTATGTGTATTATTGGTTACTACAAAAATAAAATTCCCCCAAATTCAACAACAATGATTTATTTTTTATAATTATTTTTCACGAAATGTAACATTTTTTCTTTATCATTCTATTTTGTTAAAGTAATCTGTTACAACAGTTGAAAAAGACAAAAAGAAAATCAAACAAAAAGGATGGCATTGAAAAGTAGCATCCTCATTCCGATAAATTTTATTGGCAAAAGTGGTCTTTCATTAACTAGTGGGAGGATGATATGGAGGGAAAGGTGAAGAACTTACGTAGTTATATATATAATAACGTTTAGCTTTGAATAATGTGCCGTCTTAGCTCAGTGGTAGATCGCGTGGCTTTTAACCACGTGGTCGTGGGTTCGTTTGAAGATCTAAAACTAAGGTATTGTTACTTCACAAAGACATTGTGGAATAATGCCTTTTAAGAGCTAACTTGTTTTAGACACAAGTTGAGAATAATCTCAATTGAGTTAACATAAACACTTTAAGGAATATGGTGTGATAGTACTTACTTGTTATGTGAATTGATATATTGATAAGTCAACATCAACTAAAGATGATAATGATAATATCAGAAATGAATTGTTGTTTATATGTTTTTGTTTACTGATAAAAATAAGTTTGATGCTGCAATGAGATTAACCAATGGGTGGTATTTATAGTCCATTCTTGTGCGAAATACGTAAAATGAGAAAATATACAAAACACTTGTAGCAAGCCGGAGTTGGAGCCATGACCAGAACTGTACCAGAAAAATTCTAAAAGTAACCAGAATGAAAACTGGAAAGAATGTAGCAGTAGAATCTGTTACAAGAATGAAAACTGGAAAGAATGTAGCACTAGAATCTTTTACAGCTTATTCTACTTTCTGTTTACATTTTCTTCACAATAAGCACTAAAATTCGAATAAATTCGACTCAAACGTAAAAATAAAATTGCATATTGATTGGATACAAATAAACCAAATGAAAGAATAATGCACAGAAATATTCAAGCCATCACTGTTTATTTTGTTATATACTTCTAATTTTCATACTATTTTCCCAGTATAGTTCTCATAAAATGCCAATAAAATTGAATAGCAACGACATTTAACAATTAGACTACATATTCAGAAAGTTACATGTCATGAGTTCAACCAAAAAAATTGCTCCATTCCCCATTAAGAATATGGCATGGACTAACCAAAACCCTATCATAACTGTCAGGTCTGTCTGTTAATGAGATTAGTCCTTTGATTTCTTATACATGTGGCAGTTCTGAGAGTTTATTTCCCAAAGGTGACAAGGGTGTTCTTGCCGAGTCTACTGCATCTTCAAAATCAATCTTTCTCCCCATTGGGCTAGTCTTGCTACTAGACTTTCTCTTGTTTGACTGTAAAATAAAAAGTGATTCTCATATTATACAAAGATAAAACAAGTTTTTGGAACTGCATGATTTTGTCATTATAATTATGAATGAATTTAGTCTGTCTTCATATTTAAATTTAATAATTAGTGACCTGTATTTATTATAGTCACCAACAGATAATGATCTATGTGTCAAGAGTAAGAAGAGATTAAAAATTCCTCAATTTGACAAAAAGTACAGAGATTATAAAAACATACTTCTTATAAGTTTTTCACTTGTGATCTTATCATAAATCTCACTATGAATCATAAAAGTTTATTACTTTTATCGTAATTACTTTAAGAATCGCATAATGATGAATATAACTTTTTATATTGACCGAGCTGACAACCATTAAAACAGCCTAATTTATATTTGTTCCCATCAGAAATAACATTTAATTTTCTTTTACGAAAAACTTTAAAAATAACTTTTTCATTCTCTTTCGCTTCTGTTAGATTTGAAAAATTGAATCTTTTCCATGAAAATTTTTTAGAAGATACTTTGTTAAAAAATTATCTTTTTGAGGTAATTGTAACAAATAGGGCAATTATAAGCAAAGAAAGACTGTTTTCTCTACATGACAAGACAAATGTGCATATTATATAAATATCACCTTCACAGATGCGCTGCCGGTATGGCTATGGCTATGCTTCCTATCAGAAGCGCTATGGCTCCTTTCCATGCATCGCTTCGCCAATCTTTTATTCTCCTTATGCAACACGCTATTTTCCTCAAACAATAATTTGGCCTATGGTACCAAGTCCAAGTTAGTTATTTTTTATGTTCATTAACAATCCAAAAACTGGAACGGTCCTCAAAAGAAATCCTAACCTCATCTTCAGCTCTGTGAAGGTTAACCCTTAGATTTTCTTTATCATTTTGTAGAGATTTGACTTCAGCAACAAGACCCAAAACTCTCTGTGTTGATGGCTTCAAACTACCAAATCCACAATGAAAAATCAGACTTCTAAATATGAATTGATAACAAGAATACACACTGATCCTAATGGTTGAAGCCCACATGTGTCAATTGACTGGGATATGAAATAACAGCTAAAGAAGACTCACCAGTTCCACATTGTCAGCAACCTCTTACACTGATCATTTTCACTATTTGAATTCAAGAATGCAAATGTAGAAGATTCATCTGCAGTAGTAATTGTTGCCAGAAGGGAGTCTAGCAATTTTTCTTCGTCAAGTGTTCCGGAAGAAGAATCAACCTTCAATAAAAGTAAAAATATCAGTCATTAACATTCATAACCAAAGGACTAAAATTTGTGAAAGGCTTGAATGCGATTACCATTTCACAGTTAAGGAAATAGAGCAAAATAAGTAAGGAAGTGAGCGTGCTTGCGTGCCAGTAACTAATCCAAGTTCAATGATACGGTTTTCAACTAAGCAATTACCAAGACCTTTGTACCACAGGTATATTCGAGATATGCGAAGCGAGTGTTCCAGATTATTTGAACAGGGTACATTGTGGCTACAAGCTATGAAAAAAAAATTCAATTTCTATGATATCAAATTCCAGGCCTCTTTCCTTTTGCTTAAAAGAAGCACCACGAAATTTAAACTACAATCTAGTTCAGCACAAATTGCAAAACAATCCTAACAGATTTCACACATAATCAAGTTTCAATCAATCCCTTTCCCATCAGAAATCATTCAATAATTCTCTCAAACAGTTCACATTCGCTTTTGCATAAGAAACCAAACAAGACCTACAGACGAAACTAGGAATGATTTCAACAAAAAATTGATACTTATACATCAGAAACTGAAATTCCAACGAATCACCTACAACATATAAAAATTATTAGGTAGTTCAAGACCACCAAGTATTATCTATTGTCTTAGTAGGTTGGATTAACAATAACCCACATACTCTTTAATCAACTAAGCCACACTCCCTTGGTTAATTAGGAACCGTATTACGAAACATCTAATAATATCTCCACACACTCCGACAAGCTTTTCTGCAGTGAATACATCAACGCTTAACGAAAGTATTACAGTTTACACAGAAACCCTTCTACATTACCAATTTGGAAAAACCTCAGTTGCTTCGTAAACCATATAAATCAGAGATTAGGAATAATCGTAGATTTGGAATCAAACAATAAAGACAAAAGAAAAACTATACCGATTCGTTCTGCTGCTTATATTTGTTCAAAAGACCCTCCAGCACACACAAATCTCGTTCCAATTCGCAAGCACGCGCGTGAGCCACCTGCGCGCGTTCATCAGCCTCGTTCGCAAACTCCATCAACGCTTCCCTGTCGTGGTCGTAGAGCGCGCATTCCCGTTCCAATTTCACGCACTGCTCCATCAGACTCTCGCCCGCCGCCGCCAACTTCTGATTCTCCTCAACGAACCTCTTGATCGATTGCGCGTTCAGGGTCGCCTCATTCTGCTCAAAACAAAACTCCATAAATAATTAAAAATTGATCAATTAATTAACTGCAATTATCGTTGATGGAAAACAGAAAAGATTACAAACTCTAGCGAGTTCGACGAGATGGTCTTTCGCCTTGAGTTTGTCGAGGAGGAAGAGGCGCTCTTGGCGGAGTTTGTGCCGCGACTCTTCGGAGGCTTGAAGCTTCGCGAGGAGGGTTTGATCCGATACGGGAAGGCCCAGAAAGTGGTCAATGGATTCCTTGATGTAAGAGTCGATTTCACGAGGAAGATCCATTGTTGTTGCTCAAAGTCAAAGGTAGGGTTGCGATTAAGGAAGAAAGCGATGGCACCAAAACCCCAAAATTTGAGAATGGCGTGTGTTGTGAGAATTCGAAAGGGTTTAATTGAAATTTCGATAGCCGTTGGGAGACCCAAATTGAATTTTGATAGCCGTTGAGAGGTACTGTCAGATATAATGCTTTCTCTCTTTACCCTTTTATACTGATTTACTCCGATACACTATATAAAATATTTTTATAAATATGGAAACGTTTTTTTATTTAAATTTATGATAAATAAATATTTTGAATATATACTAAATTACATTTTAGATTTGTGATAAATATATTGTCTTACAAATTTTTAGTTACCTATTATATTTACATTTGGAATTTTTACATCAAAATGGTAAATTATTTTTTCATGAACTATCAGGATGAAATAAAAAATTATTTTATTATATTTTTCAATAAATCATCATTGATGTTAACAATTTTAAATCAAGAAAGTCGTATCCACAATATATAGTGAAAGATAAAATTTAATACTATTTCAAACTTTTATTGTTTTCCTCAAAAGCTTGACACAAAGTCATCCATTATTGGTTTTGTCTGACACCCAAAAATCAGTTTGTACAAAATATCTCCCTCACTCTTCTCTTGTCGCTTAATCCAGATTTTCAAATTTCCCACCAAAATATTGAGAATGTTATCGAACTTTAACAGTGAAATATACTAGAGGTCTGTGTTTTGCAAAGTAGTATATTTTGCATATAAATTTTTGTGTAATTTCTCAATTTCTTCTTAGAGTCCATTGTTTTATTTCCATTTGCATCTTCCTCGAGCTCTTTTCTCAAAATTACTAAAGCACATTGTTTAATTTTCATTTGCATCTTCCTTAAGCTTTTTTCTTAAAACTTTTTATTTCAACTTCAAGGTCCTTCACCTTTTTTTCGTTTCTAATGCTTTTTAATTCTCACTATTCCTTGTTGTTCAAATCAATTTAGGATTAAAATGTAAAAATGAGTTAAGTCAGAGTTTTAAAATACTTTATTAGTGGTGATTAAGCTCATATTATAATTGTTGTAATGAACCTGAAACGTTTGGGTTTGGTCTGTTATATTACTATTCTATTATAAATATCATTAACCTATTATGATATTTGATTGTGTCTTGATCAATTATAGGTCAACATTAAAAGATTACAACTAATTACTACTTTTTTTTTTTCAGTTCTAGAACTTTACTTATAGAATAACTAATTTCAATAGTGATCCCCTTTGATAAGTGTTAATTATTTTTCACCTCACCACTATGACTTTGCAAGAGTCAAAGCATAGTGGATTATGAACTTTAGCAAATCAATGTAAAAGAAGTAAGAAAATCTATTGTCATAATAAACATATAAGTAGAGTTAGAGATTTGGAACATGTATTCAAGAAATCGTTGATGAAGATAATGTTCGAGTAGAATATGAAATGATAATCTCCGTTGTTTATACTTTGATTACATGCATCGAGGAAGAAGTCACTTTGTTATTTGTTTAAAGTTACTAAAAGACAATCACAATATTGGTTTCTAAAGTTGTAGCTCCAATATTAGCAGGAAGTTGCTTTGTATTTAATGTCTTTGCCCATAACATTTACACAACAAACATATAAGTTAGAAATATAATTCTAGGAAAAAAAATAAAAACACATACATATGTTACAAGATGAAATATTACCAAAAAAAAAAAATAGACTACACGGTCTTTGACATAAGAAATGGTCTCTAGTCATGGAAGACTTGATTATCTCAATATCCTCCCGCCAATGCTGAGTAAGGCTGTGTTTATATCCGACAACGGATACATTGCAAGCAAATGACTTGCTTATCTCAATTTCCTTCCGTCAATGCTGAGTGAGACTGTGTTTATATCTGACAATGGATACATTGCGAACAAAGAAACAAAGAGAAAACGTAAAGCATAAAACTAACTTTACCAAAAACGAAATAAATTTTCTGTTTTAAAACTTTCCACACCTCTTGCAAAAAAAATCAGATAAAGTTGATTTTTTAAATAAAAAATAATTTAATTATAATTAAATAAAATATAAAATATATTGATTTTTATTTAAAATAACAAATAATTAAATTTATAATAATATATATATATATATATATATATATATATATATATATATATATATATATAAAATAATATATATATAA
>Ga0209700_102967_pt1 | contig 33348 bp, 18 predicted proteins | sample SiratroredBW_FD_187528 | JGI IMG/M metagenome (GOLD analysis project Ga0209700, IMG submission 187528) | Root nodule microbial communities of legume samples collected from California, USA - Siratro red BW (SPAdes) (version 2) | ecosystem: Host-associated > Plants > Roots > Nodule | place: USA...
AAAAAAAAAAAAAAAAAAAAAAAAATGAAAAGAGAAGAGCGTTTATGATTGATGAACCTTTTATATTTGATGGTGTGATTGTCTTTATACACAAAGATCTGTTGTTTTCTTGAAAGTTAGGAGACAGGTATTGGTTGGTATAGTTTGTGGAAATAAAGTTTTGTTAGAAATAGTTGTTCACTTTAATCAAACTTTTGCCAAAAAGGGGAGTACTTAAAGTGATGGCAGTCTAATTAAGTCATAGCCATGTTTTACGTTGAAAAGCTTTGATGATTTTAGCGAAGCAATGAGATAAAGAGTGATGCAGAGAAGAGTGTGAGTTAAAGGAGGGTGAATGGGTTAGGAATGTGGGCGATGGAAGGTTTGGTTGGTTTGGTTTGCAGTGAGAGACGAAAATGCACGGCTTCTTAAAGAGGTAATAAATGGAAGAAGACGCATTTTGAAAATAATTTATCGACGTCGGCTCTCTCTCCCACAAAACAGAAAACCTAAACAAGTTGTGGCGTACGGAATAAGTACTAACATTGCCTAGTAACTATCAAAAGGACCGAGGGACCCCGAATCCTACTCATCTCATCTTATTTTATATGTTTTTAAAAAATAAACAATAACTTAGTAATACAAATATTTTTAAAAAAATATATATATGCACTTTATAAATAATTAAGATATAAAATTGTTTTCTTACTAAATCTGTTTACAATTTGCAATATTTTTTCTGGCTCATTTCTTTATATTGAAATGAAATTGTAATTATTACCCTTAAAGAAGTAAATATTAGTTAAATTGAGACATTATAAAAAAAAAAAAAAACGGAAATGAATTAGCTTTCTCACCATGTGTTTGCCTTACTCACACCCCATACTCTCTTATCGTAAATATGGTCCCATGATCTTTCCGTGTTAAAGAATTACTTTTCTAGGTTACACACACATATATATTATTTTAAAATTAAATTTACAAATATTTTCAATTCAACTCAAGAATGAATTAGTACACTTTAGACATTTTTTTCATAATTATAGTTTATCAAGATAATAAAACTTCATTTTAGAATAATTTTACTTGCTGGAAAACAAGCCAATCGTTAACAATATATTAAAAAGAGTCAAATCTAAAATGTGTTGGATGATGTTAAAAAAATGTTTAAGTCAATTTAAGCACTCTTTTAGTCAAGGGATTAGTAATTTGGTTTGTTTGAGTTTTTTTAATAAAAATGATATTTTTTTAATATATTTATTTTAATCCTCATAAAAGTACTTTGAATTTTGGTTTAAGAAAACTTAATATTGTTTACAATAGTTCATGTGATGTTTACTTTTATTGCATGTTATGTTTTAGTTTCAAAATTTACATTACTTCTACGTTTTAGTTGTTATATTTATACAATCTTTACATTTTAATTTTTACATCTAGAAACTATTCTATAATTTTCTTACGAACCTCTCTCTTTACTTGCTATCAAAAGACTTCTTCTCTTCTCTCCTTTTTGTTGGCTTGTCCTAGGTCAAACACCTCTTCTTTATTTTACTTACGTTTCTTCTAAATCAACATATATAAATTGATCCTCGTTGACCGTAAATTGAAATGTTTTAAAGTTGTACAACTGAGACATGTTTCTTGGACAAATACGTGAGTAACAATTTGTGTTGCCACTCTTCATTGTGAAAAAGACTTTTCTGAATTGTTTTAGTCTTGTTGCATAAATTACTTGACCAGATATTATTTAATTCATAGATCATATAATATCTTCGTTTTCAATTATTTAGCTGTTTAACGCAACCCATTTCAATTTTATGGTATCGTCAGAGAACACAAGGTAACGAAGTTACATAGCATATCCAAATATTTAATGCAACAATATTAAAATGAGCGAAACAATGTAATTAGAATGTGACCGCTGCATTTTGCATTTTGTTTGGAGGTATTTAGATGTGCTGATAAGAAAAGTTTATGTTATTTATGAATGTAATATTTTGAAATTTGTATAGAAGTTGAAATAACCTTATTATCTCTATTAATATAATTTTTTATGATTGATTAAAAAAAATTAAATAATACAATAAATTCTCTTTTTGATTTAGGATAAATTGTTATTAGTTGATGTAAATGGATTTAAAGGAAACAAAACTCGCAAAATATAAGGTAGAGAATGGTGTTGATAGGAAAAAGAAAAGAAGAAAAGGGACAGGAGAAGGAGGAAGAAAAGAAACATTGATAGGGCCTAAATTAAGTAGTTTCTAAGTGTAAGAACTAACATATAAAAATGTCGAAGACTAAAATGTAAAAGTAAAGTAAATATAAAGATTAAAAATGTAAAGAACAATACATATATAATAACATTTATTTTTAAAATGACAAATAACAATGAAACTAAAAGTTGTTGTATAATGAGAGAATTTGAAAAATGAGAAAATGGTTAGAGAGAGAAGGCGATGAGGTTGGGTATGGCATTCCTTAAGAGAGGAAGGGAGAGACTAATCGTGGAGTGTGGGTATCCATAAGTTAAGTTGTTCTGGTGAGAGGGTTTTGGATGACAGTGAAACGCAATTTTCAACCCTCACATGCATCATTTTGTCCCAAACATCATGTGCTTTAGGAACCTTGTTTGTGAGGTATATAGCTCCTTTAAGCATATATTCTCTCACTATATCATCTCACACCAACAAAAATCTTTGCCCAAATCACCATGTCCCCTAATTTTAAGGTCACATGCAAGTACTAATGCTAATATCTCCAAAAGATAATTTAAAGAGGAAAGTGACTCCACCCTCCCCCGTTTTTTCATTCTCCCCTCTTCTTCCATTCGCAAATGCTTATTTCTGAGGTTTCATTGTCACTGTCGACCAAAACAAAATACATGCAGCTATTCTTCTTCCTTCTTAACATCATCTTAAAATTCATCCAACCATTTCTTCATAGTTAGACTCAGTGGAATCTTCGGCATGGCCGCAATAAGCGACACGTGGGACCTTTTTCACTCGTGAAAGAGGAGATTCATGCACATTTGAGGGTGATAAAAATGGAGGATTCTGCTCTTCCTCTTGTGGCATGACTTCAATTATAATCATAAATTTTGTCGAATCGAGGTTTCAATTTTGGGATGGTGTTTGCGTATATTTGTTAGTGTTTGGTATTTGGGAATCATGTTATTGTCCGCATGTTTGTACTTGCACCTAGGTTGCTATTAAGAAAACGAATTTTACTTTATTGATATAAAGTGGGGTATCTAGGATTAATCTCCTAATGAATTTTCTTTCGTCTGCGACTGCATACGTTGCATCAATACTACTAAGATTTGATCCAGAAATGAATGAGTCTATATTCTTCCCATGTTTGTACTAATTTGTGTACATTGTTCTTGATGGAGCAGAATAAGATCACCCCTCTTCAAATCCACTTATCCACAGTTTAGATCTGTCAATGAACCAAGCTAGTAAGGGTTTTAATGTTTGAAGCTGTAAGGAGAGACTTTTAACTAATGTGTATTTGAGCCACCTAGGGCTTTACAAACTTGATTAGATGTTTTCTTATTGTATATATTAATGAAGTCGTTAATGTTAAACAAAACTTTAATATTAAAAAGTATTTTTAGTAAATCTTAATGTGAAGTTGTTTACTCAAAAATGAAAATATTATATTTGTTTTTGAAATCACATTTAAACATGATAGAAATCGTGTTGTATAATATAAACAATATTATATACCTAGTAACATTGATTTTGTAAATTAAATCTAAATAATTTGTAAATTCGTCAACTTATTTGACCTTAAAAATCAACATTAAATAATGATAAAAACAAATTTAAATCGGGTCACATTGTGTTTCAAATAAAATTAAAAAAAAAATCATTTTTACATTTCATTTCTAAATAAGAAATTTGAAAATAACTTAAAATTTTATAAATTTTTTAGAATGATTTAATTGCTCAAAATTGATGAATAATAAGTTATGTTTAGAAAAAAATACAAATTTGAAATTGTTGATATTTACCGGCTTTCAAATTTATATCTCTTTTAATTAAAATATCATCAATTTTATTGAGGATTTGTTGAATTGGTTGAAACTAGTCATCGAATCAACATCGTTTTATTAATTGATGTTGTCAATTTTTTGTTTATATTAAAGTTAACTGTATTTATTTTTCAGTTAAAATGAATATTGGAGTACCAATATTATGATTTTTACTAAGTGTTTAAATAGAAGAAAAAAAATTATTCATGATATAATTGCATCTGAACATTAAAGAAAAAAAAAATAGATCATGCAAAGTACAAGTGTTCCAATAGAGCACATTACAGACTTTTCATTTCAACTGGTAAGGATTTGATGACCATTAGACAAATCTTAATATTGATATAAACATAAAGAATATCCTCCTACATAAAATTTGTATTGTTAAGAGGATCTACATTCAAGACAAGTCAACATCAAGATCTCTTAAAGTTCGAGCTAAAGTTGTATTGTTTGTCAATTATCTTGACACAAGCATATTTCAACCATGTCTTAGCTATTTGTTAGGATACAATGTGCGTGCACTCTTAGCATAGTAAGGTTCTGTTACTGAAAAAGATAAGTATTGTCAGTTATCAAAGATGTTGATGAAGAAAAGAAGAACAATTAATATTGTATGAATTGCATATTTAATGTTTATCAACAATCAAGCTCAAAAATGATAGAAGAAGAAGACATTCAAATGAATTCAAAGTTACTCAAGATCTAGAAATGTAACGGCTACATTCTTTGAGCCTATATAAAGACATATGCTTCAAAAAGAAGAAAAAGAAAAGTCATTAGGTGCAAGTGTTAAAACTTTATTAAATCTTCTTTGTGCTCATAAAACTTTGTAAGAACACAATTTTTGTTTAATCATTAGCAAACTATCTTGTAAACCTTGAAAGGCAAACTCTCTCTAATGAGGGAAACTTATAATTTTGTATCATAAAGACAATTTACTTTGTCTTGAGTCACTGGTGACTTATTGGAAGAATATTTGGGTTAATCTAGAAGTGACTTATTGAAATGATACTTGGATTAAGTCTCAAATGACTTAGTGAAGAAAAAAAAATACTTGTTTGTACTAAATATGCTTAGTGGAGCTTGATTGGTTGATCAAGAATTAGAGAGAGTCTATGCTATTAGGCAAACCAATAAAAAATACTAAATAATCCTTCTTTATCTAACATTTAACATTATATATTATTTACTTCGTGTTAATTAAAAAAAGTGAAGTTTTTCAAGCTAAGTTTATAAATCATTCTTAAACCTATTATGTGACTATGAAATATTATATGATACTTGAAGAAAACAATAACAAAAATTTTAAAACATGATTCAACTTTTTTTTTGTATTTTTTTTATTTTTCACAATCCACAATACTATTCATTTTTCGCAGATGTAGATCAATTTTATTTTTCATTGACATCAAGAACAATTTTCTTTATCAACATCAGATATTTCTGTTATATATCACCAATTTTATTTTTTGTGCAAAGCTAGTTAGCTTTTTTTCTATGGCTAGTGAAACTTTTAACCAACCTTAAGTACAATTTTTTTATTAATCATAATTAGAAGAATTTATAAGTTGACATTGATAGAAAAAATCGATAAAAAAAACATTTAAACCATTGAAATAATTGCAATCCACATCAACTAAAAGCAATTTTAAAATAAATTTTAGTTGAAAAAAACGCTTATTATATGAAAATTTTTGACAAAATTTGATAAAAGAAAATTTTCAGTGATATTTTTGAATTATTTTTTATTGATTAACGTTAAAACAATATTTTATATTTCGTAGTAATTTAAAATTAATAAAGCATTTTAAAAAAAAATAAAATTTAATGAATTTAAAATGGTAAAACATTTCCTCCAAACATATTCACCATAACAAATAATCTGATAGCCATGTCAAAAGGATCTGAAGAGATTATGCCATCCCTCGCTTTGCCATTAAATCCGCAGCAAAAGACACGACCTCGATGTTGACGAATATTGTGCAACATTGCCCGTATCTCAAAAATAATATCTTCAAATCCTGTACCAGCTGCCAAAACACTATCCAACTATCTTTCATTTCCATTTTGAATCCTCAAACGTTTGGAATATTATAGCTATTTATGCATCCAAACAACATCTTATATAAATATTAGAAACCGAAACTGACCTAGTCTCAAAATTCATAAAATAAAATTTATATATATTATAATTTAACTCTTATTAGTAATTTTATATTTTTTTAATATACTTTTTCGCGTCAAGATTATGAGATTAAATTCAAGAATAACCTATACGCGATTTGTATATTTAAAATTACATGCACATATTTTTACAGACTAAAAGTAAGCAACTTCAACACTATCATTAAAAAAACAGATTTAATTTAACCTTTAGATGATAAAATTTAAAGATATTTATAGTATAATTTAGAGTTATCTCCTCTAGATATGAAATCTCCAAATCAAAAATCCACGTCATGTTATATAAATATACGGAAATGTAAGGATTCTGTCAAATCTAAGATCTTGTTCTTAGAGTGATTTTAAATATTCAAAGTTCTGATATTTGAAACCCAATGTGTAGCAAATATTCCTAAAATCATTGCCAGGGTGGTAATGACGTATTTGATTGGATTGTATTGTATGATTCCCTCACTCGGTTTCGCCACGCTGTTCACAAATACGACAAACTGATTCTGTGTGGACAAAATTGTGCTCATAGGATTATAGTGTTGAATGTGTATTTAGAGATTGGTACATATACCACAATTCATTATCTGGTTTTATGTTGTCTACGTTTTTCAGAATTTGCATCACCAGGTAGGCCACATGATACGACAACCATGCTTGCAATTTGGTTGCGTGGTTTAAGGATTGCATATTTCTCCCTACCTTTCATACGTGTCCTTTACATTTGTCACAAAATGTTAATTGCTCTCAAGGCTAACCATGTCAAACATTTTAGTGGGAATTAGATTGAATTGAGGTGAAGTTATTTTTAAGTTGGAAAAATTTCCAACTCAAACCAATATTCACGGGTTAATTAATTCTAGACAGTAAAAGAAAAAGAAAAATGCTATAACATTTTTACATATTTTTTATTTTATTTTTTCTAAATTCGGTGACAAAATATAATAAAAAATAGAAAAACATTATTGTTTCGGATATAAATAGTAGATTGGGATATAATCGAGTTTGAAATAGTGAAATAAACTTGGAGTACTTAAATTATCTTCTGAAACTTGAGTGAAATATCTTTTAAGTCAAATATCTTCTCGAACTTCATGGAAAGAAACCTATAAAGATACTTTAATGATCAAGATAGTATGAGTGAGTAAAATAATGATAGAGACAATAGTTCTAACTTTGGGATATCCCTTATTTATAAGAATGATATTGATCCAACTTACTGTTCATCATGCCCATAATGATACATTTACAAGTTCAGTGAACTCTTTCTCTCGATGACATGATGAACTTGGTTGGTTCACTTTTGACTTGTTAGGAATAAAGTCAAACCGACTTCTAGTAATAGAATTGATCTCAGTATACAGTACAATTATAAAACTAATAATTCAATACACTCATATTAATAGAAATAAAGTCATCCATATGTCTATATTCTTTAAGAAAATAAGATTAATAATAATAGTTATATATAAAAGAAAACTACAATATACTTTGTTTGTATTATATTTGTGTTTTGAAAATATGAATAGTTTGTAATGTGTTATGGGATTATTTTAATTTTAATTTTAATATTTGAATATTTTAGGATTTTTATTTAATTTTGAAACAATAATTAAGATAAAATATGAGAATAGAATATGTATACTAAATAACAAAATTCTAATCCCTAACAAATTATGTCTTCATGGGTTCACACTTTAAACAAAGGAGGTTAATTATATCATAATGAATTATCCATCCACTTTAAAATGTAAACTTTAATTTAGTTAAAAAGGAGTTCATATTATCTAATATGTTATTTGAACGATTTACATATCTCAATCTATCAAACCAAACCTTTTTTTTAATTCCTTTTTCTGAATTACATTTAATATCTTTTCAGTTAATTTTACATGATAAGTATTAATTAGAATTATATTGTTATCTCTTAATGAATTGAAATTAATCCCAAAAAAAATTGAATTGATTTGAATCATTGGTTGGAATCAGGTTGAAAAAGACAAATCTGGTAAATTTTGGGTTCTCAAATCAATGAACAGCATAACTACATTTGTGGAGTTCATCCAACACCCAACCATTGGCATATTAATAGTTTGTTTGAGATATCTTTCTAGTGAAATACGCAATAGGTGCATCGAATCCTAATCCCTATTCTTTCAGATTGATGACCAATAACCCCAATCACCCTCATCAATTACATCAAACGCACAACCATTAACATCAATAAAGAGTTAGGAAAGAAGGATGAAGAAGTCAAATATGCAACAAAACCACAAAACCATCTAAGACACAGAAACTAAGAATCATAGCAAGCCTTCAATACATATCGTATACATAGATACCTAAAGTTGATTGCTACTAATAAGACATTTTTTTTTTATTAATTATAATCTCTCTAGTTTATATCAAAATTCATATCATTTGACATCATCATTTTTGTGTCGGTGCACGAACCAACATTCTCCATATTGAGAGTTTTAAATCACATCAAGAAATGGTAGAAATACCTTTTATTAAGTTTCTTAGTAAGTATTGCAAATATATAGGCAAATATTTAATTTAGGATTTAAATATTTGTTTTTTTAAATCGATAAATTACCTTTTTATTTATAATATTAATAAATATACAGTTTTTTATTTTTTAATAACATAATTTTTAATGAGACACATTTTTACGTGATAAGTTAATTCTATTTTTGATGTTGTTACTTTTTTTAAAGTGTCATATTTATTGCCATGTAGAATTAAAAAATATCTTATAGATATCTTATTAATTAAAAAAATTATTATATTTCTGTTTCTTTGGAAAAGACATCAAACAGAAATATACATATATATTAAAAAAAAACTAAATGGTTAACGATACAATAAATATTAACAAATGAAAAGACATTAAGTACAATTAAAAAATGAAATGGTAAATAGTCTATATAGAAAGACATTAAACATAATTAAGAGGTTGTTAAACATGTATTTGTAATTCTTTTAGCTTTAAAAAAAAAACTTTTTTAATTTAAATACATAAGAAAATATGAATGACTTAATGACAAAAATGATCATATTCTTTTAGGGTCGGCATATAATCATCATATTTTTTTATTATATCCAAAAACTAAAACAAATTGTTTACTTTTCTTAAAAACAAAATTAAAAGTGTCCCACACATTGATAGAGTTAATTGAGCATTTATACTAATTTTTTATGACATGACGTTAAATCGCATAACACTTGTTAATTTAATACTTCGATAACATCACGTCATAATATTTGATGTCATCATCATTTATAAAAGTTTTACAGTGACCATGTCAACTGTTTCTTAATAGTACTGCCATATTGAAAATTTAGACAAGATTTAAAAACAAAATGGATAGGGAAAAATTTACGGATATTAAAAATATACTTAAGCTTTAAAAAAATAACAAAGGGGAGATGCGTCCTCCAAGTTGACAATTTATCATCGACAATTTTAAAAAAAATAATATACTCCAAAATTGTGAGGCTAAGACCATGGTAAGGTAGAAAACTGTTAGAAGGGACGTTAACTGAACAGGATAGTTCAAAGTCACGACACACGAAGATTTTGAATGTCAATTTGTAGTGTTCTAAGTTTTTTCTCAACATTTGATAATTCTTCTTGAATCTGTACTAGCCTGGAAAGTCTATTCTGCGCTTCATCGTGGTAAGGTTTGCTAAGGACTTTCACAAAGGTATCCAGATTTTCTATGGCTTCAGTTAAATCCTTCTTCATGGCTTCTTCGAGTTCGTATGCCAAGTTATCTGCCTTTCTTTTCACCTTATCTATCACCCTCTGCCTGCGACCAGGGAAAGTTGATATAGCTAGATACCTGTAATAGAAACAAATGTCAATCCATTAGCAGCCAGTCAGCAAAACCAATCATGCAACCAACTAGAACTATCTTTAACCACCATTAGAAGATTTCAAAAAAAAAATTCACAGCATGGTCAAGTAAACAGAAACCTGTGACATAGCGAAAGAATTTTTTAAGTGTACTTAGGACACCAGCAATCATTGTATATTACAAAAGAACGTACAAAAGATATTGTGTTATGATCGATGATTTGAAGCAGGATAAACATTCTGAGTTGAATCATGGATGTTCATGTTCCTGTTGCGGTTATGGTGCATGTTTCAGTAATGGATATTTTGATCGGCCTAAATGCCTTTTCCTTTTAAAGGGTCTAAGACCGAAGTGTCATCAATCACTACGTATGCACACATTTTTAAAGAAAACCAGTGCAATCAGAAAGGAACTCTAACTGAATATATTACCCGCCAGTTGAGCAAATACCAAGAGCAAGAAGATCTTCCAAGGTGGTTTGCAGAACAGATGTCAGCAGCGAAGCAGATAAACCGGCCACACCCAGTTGACCAAAAGTCCCTATGATCTAAGTTAAAAGGAAAACATTTTTAGATCACATTGGCTTAACAACAACAACAATGATAACAACAATAATAACTCAAATCTCAGAAAAAATAAAAATATAATAATTACAACTCGGGAAGGTTCAGAAATGATTCACATTAGTATATGGATTGCAGGATCAGCACAGATTAAATAGAGCAATTTGCAGAGATCACAAAAACTATTACTAACTTATTATAGCTCATGCCGTATCACAGAAACTATTCTAGGGACAACTTGCATCATTTGTGGCATTGCAAAATTATAATAAAAACGAAAAGACAACAGAAACCTGACAAAATTATGTAGTTGTGATACTTATTTTTCAACTTTTGAACATGCCAATAATCAGTCATGTAGTTTTGAGGCTTTTACTACAACTGAACGGTAGCACCACATTTAACCATAACTCTTTCAGACTAGCCAAGACATCCTTCAAACTCATTGTTATAAGTTGATTCAGCTCTTCCACAAAATTATATTTCACACAACAGCAAAGTCAATTATGCTACACTCCAAATCACTGATACTTAAAAGCCTAACATACCCCAGTGTCATTGTGCGCAACCTTACCCTTGCATAGGCAAAGAGACCGTTTCCAGAACTAAACTCATGACCAACCGGTCACTAAGACACAACTTTACCATTGCATCAGGGCTCACCACCTAATCATTGTCGCATTTAATGAGAAAAATCAAGAATTTTGCCAGATTGCTTTTTGTGGGTTTAGTTTCATGATGCAAATCATGATAATTGATTTTGCCTCAGTTTGACAAGAAGTGATCAAAAGTACCCTTTGCGTTAAGTTGAAAATTTCACACCAAGTTATATAGCAAACTTGCCTTCAAGATAAAAACATCCAGACAAAAAACCACTTCACTTGAAAATCAATTTTAACTAAGATCAATTTCATTCAAAATCAATTTTACAAATACTCATCCGAGCACACAATTGTGGAATTTCCATTTAAAATGCATGGGAAGTTAATTGCACATCTAGTCCCTAGTTCCACATAAGCTTGGCTTGGTCCCCAAGTAATTGGCAATATTTCCCAGGTATTTTTAAAATTGATTCAATTATGTTCCTCTATCAGTTCGTTGTTTAGTTGAGGTTACATGGGCATTATCACTTTGCTGATATGGAGATGGAAGAGCCCTCTTTTTTTTTTTTTTTTTTTTTTTTTCCTCTTTTGAAAATATGACTGTATTCTTGCCCGCATGGAACAAATCCACATTAGTCCAATTGCCTTCAATTTAAGGCAGTCTGATGAATAAGTACATCTGCTTCAAACCATGTGAGCAAAACTAAAGCAATTGAAACAAGAGGACCAAAATTTAACTTCTCACAAACAAGGGAACCAAGTTGCACTGAAAGGCCTTAAAAGAAAAAACAGTTATAAATTATTTTACAAAGAAGTTCAAGCTTACCATTTCCCGTACTTCTTGCTCAAATGACTTTGAAAGTGTACTGCTGCTGACATTTTCAATCACCTGACTACCAGCTTGATCCACTTTCTTTAGCAACTGGTTTGTCTCAAAATTCATCTGACTACTTTCATGCTTCAAGGAGGGCCACCGTTTTTCAAAGGATTCCTTGTATAGTCTGGCTTGTTGGGTATATTTGGAATATAACCAATTTTCATATTCTTCAAGTATTTTCTATGAAGAAAAAAATAACTATTTTAGCATAACACACCCACCTAACTTCTACTCATAAAACATTATTCATTTAACCCAGCATCTGTCATTTCATGTCTTGGTCCTATTGGGGTTATACCAATCAGAAGCAGGTGAATAGTTGAATCAAACCATTCTGATAAGCTAGAGTAAAAATCATTTCAAAATGATCAGGATTCACTAGGTTCCAAATCAAACAAGATGGTAAACAATGTAAAACCAAAACTATAATCCTATAATCCTAAACAGGTTACATCCAGACACTAACCTGGACGGCTGAGACAGCAGGACCAATTATGTCATTCTGAATCTTTGAGGTAGTGGCCATTGCATTTTTCTCTCCTTTGAATGCGTATGAAGCAATAATATCAAAATTTGCCAATTGCAGATTAGTTTCGGCAAGCTCTACAACACGTGATTTCGTAGTTTCAATCTGATAATGTGTACCGGGGCATATTTAATTAAGAACATACCCAACAAGAGAAAATCAAATGGGACCGAATGTAAAAAAAAAATATATATAAACATCTTATAGCATACCAAAGACAGAGTTTGTCTCCTCCAAGAAAGGCTCTCAGTTTCCATATTCAAAGCAAAATCATTTACACTATCAACAACGTCTTTCACTGCAGCCAAATCCTGCTTGGCATATCGATAGTCTTGTGTCACAAGAGTTTCACAGGCAGATAATAGTCTATCTGCAATTGAAACAGGTGTTTCAAGTTTGAGCCTCATTCTGTCCATTCCCGGGATTGTTGACCCATCTAGAAAGCTATGCAAGAAGTTTTCAAGTTCAAAGAAGCTCTTGGCACCATAATGAGAATCCGCGGTTGATAGTCCTTCATTTAGCCTCCCAACATTGGAGGTAGCTATAAGTTTTGATTCAAGAGCTGACCGAGCAGATACAGGATACAATATGACATTTTCAGTGTTCAGCAATCTCTGTATGTTGTCCTTAATGAAGGACATTGCTTCCTCGAGCTGCATTGGATTGTAAAAAAATAATTAAACCTAGTTCGGCAACTTCAATTCACTACAAAAGAACTCACTGATATAATATCAGTATGCCAATAACTAATAAGAATAAAAACACAACACGTACCTCCTGATTATTCTGATATATGTCAGCTTTATTCAAGACAAAGACCGCTTTCTTCTTCCATTGCTGAGAATAGCGAAGAAAAGCAATCTGAAAACAACATAAAACTACACATGATGACCCTGCCTGACCAATGATAACAAACATAAAAAGAAAGTGTGCCCCATACACAATGGCTGATCATACCTCACTTCCAGTTAAAGGGCGATCAGCAGAAATGACAAAAAGAAGTAAATCAGCACGGGGTACAAATTCCTCAGTAAGACGCTGCTGTCTCTGAAGAATCACATTAGTTCCAGGTGTATCAACAATAGTCATCTGTTATCAAAAGAACAAAACAACAGCTGAGCGCATTCTAAATTTCTAATTACAAGCAGAAGATACTAGTTAGAGAGGATATTATAAAAAAAATCTAAGTCTTGAAATACATAAAGAACAGGAACAAACCATAACGAATTGACTTACTTCTTTAAGAATTGGAGCAGGAAGGTAACAAATATATTGACCATCTGGGTATCTTTCACACCTTTGTTGTTCGGTATCTAAGTCATTATATCGTAAAAATGTGATCTCATTAGTTGTTGGAACAACTCCCTCTTTGAGATATCTTTCTCCAAGAAGTGCATTAATCACAGTAGATTTACCAGAGTTGAATTCCCCCTGGTAATAACAAGATTTAAAAAAAAAGAAAGACAAAAGGTGAGATATCAGGTTTGAAGCCTATACGAAAAGTTCATATTAAAAGCAGCTGATTTTGGCATTTCACCCGATCAATTCCCTTTTGAGTTATAATTGAAATATTAGAATAAACTGCAAGGGGGAACCGGATAAACAGTAAAAACCAACCAAACATATATCTTTCGTTCCGAGTAGAATAATAAGAACAAAGAACATGACCACAGACAACACAGAAAAAGACTCTCCTGAAGACAATAATGTTTATGAAGTTTGTAAAGATAGAAGAACCAACTACTCCCCATAAGTAAATCATGGATAAACAGTATCGGAAATGTTTAAGTAAGAAGGTAATCCGAAGTTAAGGTGAATTAAAAGTAGAAAATTTTCACAACAAATAGCACTTATTAATTAAGTAGTTTCTATCTAGATGCATTAAGATAAGATTTCCTTTTGAAATTTAGAGCTAATACCAATGTATATTCCAGGAACCAGAATTTGTTGAGATTCAGCACACAATTACCACTATAACCAGTAAGAACGGCTCATCAATTTGAGAAACCGCATCATTAAGAAGTGAAACCTCCTCCATCTGTCATTTGAAAACAACCCCAATTCAACAAAAGGTAAACAATATACTGGTCAAAACACTGAATAACGAAAAAAAATAATAATTACTTCAAATACCAAATTTCTAATTAAAAGATCACCAGAGGTGCAGCCTTCTTGATAACTTCAACAGCTTCATTCAACACTATTCTCTCTGTTTCTATTAACTGTTTCTCCCTATCCTCCAGTTTAACAAACCCAGCCACAATCTCCGTCCCACTCTGAAAACCATTATCTACGTTCAATTTAATCTCACTCACATTCCCGACATCATTACTTGCAAACACAGTGCCAAAAACTTTGTGCAAGAACTCATCACCATACAGACCAAAATTCGCCAAACTAGTAACAAAACCACTAGCACCAGAGGCAAGCAAACCTGACATGTCAGCATACGACATATTATCTTTTCCACATGAGACAAAAATAGGTATCTTCACACTCTCACACACAGAACCAACTTCCCGACCAACACGCTGCAGGTCACCGCCGCCATATATAAGAAAATCAGCACCTTCTGATTTAGAGGCATTCACAGCAGCATCCACTGTGTGGACAATCCTAGCAACCAAGGGAAGAACCACCAATTCAGATTTTGAATCCAGCATCGTACTCCTGGCAACAACAGTGGGAAGACCTGCACAGAATTATATTCAAAGATATCTCACATTAAATCAGGCAAAGCTGCTAGAGAAAATGCATAAGAGAGAGAAAGATAATTTATTATTTGTTCAACACCACCAGAGTCCATGGTCCTGGTCAATTTCTAGTGACATTTTTATCGAGTTTTATTCATTCCTTTTTTGAAAATTGAAAAACTCAGATAACGTGTGGAAGGTAAGATAGGCATAGACATGGATGGAGTTTAGGAAATATTAACCCAAACTTACCAGAGCGATTCAGGCCATTGTGTTGTGTCTATCAATGAAACGTAAAATACATTGAAAAAATGGAAAATATTGGCAAAAAAAGGAAAAAAAAAAAAAACAAAAAATAAAAAAAAAAAAAAAGAAAAAAAAGAAAATCATAATAAAACGAAAGAAAATTAATGAATAATTAAAAAATCAGAACTAGAGTTACACAACATAAAAGTTATACAATCATTAAATTGCACACCATAGAAAGCAAAATATAAAATGGTAGGTTGGAGTCAAATTGTGTTCCATGTGCCCAGATTCACCACCCGAGCCTATATAATTGGGTTTGCAGTTTAAAAACCTGAACTAAAAATCTTCTAAAAATTCATTTATTCAGCTTGAGAAGAATCTATTCTCAATTTTTCTTTCTATTTTTCTAAATAAAAGTCCTTAAACAGACGCTGTACACTAATTTCTGGAGGAAGTAGAGAGTTAAAAAAACCTTGGTCAGAGAGCAAAACTCCACTAGCGGCAGCGGCAGCAGCAATATCGACGCGCTCGGCGACTAGCAAATACGCGCGATTTTGAAGCAGCGATTTCAAGGAGCATGCAGCTTCGTAGAGCTTGCCACCGCTTGGTTCCTTGCTTGAAAGAAGCACAATTCCAACCCACTTGGAGACGGCCTTGTCGATTAAAGCAAAGGCGTGGTTGTCGGCGGCGAGGACTTCGTCGGAGTCCAATTGGAGGACGAGAGTGGGGACCTTGAGCTCGGGGCGCTTGTAGCCGCCGGGGAACAGCGTTCGGGGCTGCGGCGGGTCGTTAGGGCTGAAGAGTTGGGGATTGAACTGGGCGGAGGAGCCATTGGAGAGAGAATTGACCGGAGAAGCACACGGGAAGCGGAGAGGGAGAGAGGAAGGGCGAGAGAAGGAGGTGTGGCGTGGGAAGATTGCGGCGACAAGTGAAGATGAAGGGGCTGTGACGGAACATGGTACCATCGCATGAATCGGATTCCGGAATTCAACCACCAGAACGAAGATTGCGCTATCGCACACCACTCTCCTTCCGTCACTCAAATCTCATTCTTTATCCTCTCTTTATCAATAACCACTATCTACATCAACCTCATTTCTTTATTCACCTCAATTATCTTTTATTCAATAACTTTATTATCAAAATCAAACACAATAGTATTATTTTTCAAGAAAATCATCTTTTCCAAAATATATAATTCTTTTATTAATTTAGATGATGTTTGGAACATAAAATAATGTACGAACTCAAACACGCATGATTTTAGCGTGTTTGGTTTGGTTTACATTTTACTTCTCTCAATTATTACAATATATTATTATTAACATATAATTTTAATGGATAATATATGAAAATAAATTTCAGCCGCAAAATCAAACACTTCACGCTCTCTCCATACAATCTACTACAGGGGATCCCAACATGCAGAGTTTATAACTAATGATTGATTTTAATTTAGGTTTCTGTTTTTGTACTTTTTGTCAAATTCTGATCTTGTACGCTAAAGATGGATTAATTAGTTCTTAACAAATATAATTTAGTTACTTTTAACTTTTTGTGATGGTAAAAAGTTATCGTTAGATATTAAATTTAGATATGAAAAATTAATGTCACATTTATTTGATTTTAATCATTCCATCTGTTAAAAACAAAAATAAATAAATAAATAAATAAAACATCATATTTTTTTAATTTAATTTAATTTATGTTCATATTAGTTTAGCCTCTTTGATTAGAAGAATTGATCAAGGTCGTGAACATTAAATTCTTGTAGTGTTTGTATCCACATACGTTAATAGTGAGAAATGAGGATGGTAGGTATGAGTTAGCTTTATCTGAAACTGCTGGTTCTCACTGTCTGAAAGCAGAGAATTTCAAGAACAATGGCCACCATTGCTTCTTCCTCATCCACTGTGCTCTTCTCTGCATCCTCTTCCAACCTCCTTCCATTTTCACACCCTTCTACTTCGCGCCTTTCTTTCTCTTCTTCCCTTTCTTCCTCCTCCTCTCTATCAATTTCTCCTACCTTTTTATCACACACTTCTTCAAGTTCCAGACACTTTGTCAACCAATCTGCCTTCACCATCACTGCCAGTTCTGTCGAGAAGAAGAAGGTGCTCATCGTGAATACCAACAGTGGCGGGCATGCCATCATTGGCTTTTACTTTGCAAAGGAGCTTCTTGGTGCTGGCCACTCAGTCACCGTACTCACTGTTGGTGAAGAAGGCTCAGACAAGATGAAAAAACCGCCCTTTAACAGATTCTCAGTTAGTGATCCTCAATTTTAATAAATTCTTTTATCTTAGAGTATTCATGTTTCCGGGATTTACTACTTGCATTTAATAAAAAAATGCTGTGAATTCCAATCACTGAGTTAAGATTTAATTGTATGATTTGAGAAACAATCAGGAAATTGTGAGTGCTGGAGGGCGCACTGTATGGGGAAATCCTTCTGAAGTGGGGAGTGTTGTAGGAGGGGAAGTGTTTGATGTGGTCTTGGACAACAATGGCAAGGATCTTGAGACTGTCAGGTTTGTTGTATTAATTCTTGTTCGTGCAATTCTTGTTCTAATTCCATGCTAGCACAATGCAACTCTTAGAATTCTTTTTAAAGAAACAACGATCATGGACATTAGTACATGCAATGTTTAACACAGACATCATAAATATGAATCTTCACTTTTAGGCCGGTGATTGACTGGGCCAAGAGTTCAGGTGTCAAACAATTCTTGTTCATCAGTAGTGCTGGAATCTACAAACCAACAGATGAACCTCCACATGTTGAAGGGGTATGTTGAATATTCTTATATTCATCATTAGTATTTGTAAAACCACTATGCCAATGGCAAATAAATTGAAGTACTATGCACTGTGGAGTAGGATGTTGTTAAAGCAGATGCTGGTCATGTTGTGGTGGAGAAATACATTGAAGAAACTTTTGGAAGTTGGGCAGCGTTCCGGCCACAGTACATGATAGGGTCTGGCAACAACAAAGACTGTGAGGAGTGGTTTTTTGACAGTAAGAACACATTTAGTAAACTCTATTATTGAACATTAATGCATGCCAAGCCTTGTTTCAACAACTAGTCTTCTTTTGTAACAAGAAAAAACTGTGCATTGTCATAATTGTAGGGATTGTTCGGGACAGACCTGTGCCAATTCCTGGCTCGGGGTTGCAACTCAGTAACATAACTCATGCTAGGGACTTATCCTCAATGCTTACTCTAGCTGTTGAGAAGCCAGAGGCTGCAAGTGGTATTTTCAACTGCGTCAGTGACCGTGCGGTGACTCTAAACGGAATCGCCAAACTTTGTGCTCAAGCTGCAGGACGCCCTGTTAACATAGTTCATTATGATCCAAAAGCTGTTGGAGTTGATGCAAAGAAGGCTTTCCCTTTCCGCACCTATGTAGCTACTGATACCCTATCTTCTGATATACTTTAAACCTGGTCATAATGCATGGAAACACCCTATTGCTAAACACAAATCATTGAAGTGATTAACACCAAAGGGTCACTTCTATGATTTGTTTGCATGCAAAAAAGAATTACACATGCATGGTTATGAATTCTTGCAACAAAAACACCTACTTATAATGTCTTGTTTAACAACATAAATCACTGAACGGATTATTGGATTGAGCTCATGCATAGCTATATGAATTCTTGCAACAAAGACCTATTTATAATGCTCTATCAAGCTGATGCATTTTGTAGAAATAAGGGCAATTTTTTCAAGTTTAAGTTGTGCAGTCTTCTTGGTTATAACCTAACCGTTTAACGATCCTCTTAATGTATTATGCAGCACTTCTATGCAGAACCTAGAGCAGCCAAAAGTAAATTGGGATGGCAATCAACAACAAACCTCCCTGAAGACCTAAAAGAACGGTTTGAGGAGTACGTAAAGATTGGGAGAGATAAGAAGGCCATCAAGTTCGAGCTAGATGATAAGATTTTAGAGGCATTGAAAGTTCCTGTGTCTGTGTGATCCATTCATATCCCAAATGTGTAACACATATCAGACAAGATTGTTATAAGATCTTTTGTCACTCAATTTCAATGATGAGTTATTAACATAAAAAGGAAGAAACTTGTGATGCTTAAGTAGCTCAGTTAGGATATCATAACTACATTCATTCCAAATTCAGTCCGATTATATCTTTAAACTAAAAATAAATCCCGGGCTTTGCGAGAAGGAAGAAAACCATTGGATATAGTATAAATCGTCGTTCAAGACAACCAACTATGGTGCATATATAAAAGTTGAACCACCAGGAAAATATTCAGAAAAAAGTGACGTGTAGTTGGATATTTTTAATACAAAAATTGATTTCAGACATGAAATAGAATGCAATAGAAGAAACCAAGAGATAAATAAAATGAGAAATGTTAGTTGAGTGTTTAAATAATCACTAAAAATCTTTGTTTTATTAATATAGAGAAAACATGAGGAGTCTTCTCACGGATAATTATGTTACTGTTTGGGATATATTTATACAGATTGGATCTATATATGCATATTCTTTTGGTCTCCTTTCGATCCATGTACAGAGTTTTGTCTTGGTGCATGTTCTTATTTTAAATTAGGAAAGCACGTTTAGTTTATTAGATTAGTTATAAATTTTATCTTTATTTTTCTTAAGAATCTTCTACAATTTTTCATTCAATATCTATCAATTATCTCATATCTTATAAATACATTTTATCTCATCACAATCTCAATTATACCTTTTTCTTTTCATTTGTGCGATTTCCTTTAAAATATGTAGTGAATTTCAGTAATATACTTCAATTTATTGAATTAGATCGTTTCAAGGACAAACATTTAATCATTTCTGTTTCATTTTAGTATTTTTATTTGTTTTTTATCTTTTATAATGTAAGAATATTTTATTACCAATCTCGAATTTTCAATCTGAGTGTAAGTTCTTAAAGTTTAGTTTATTAGATAACTTAAAACATTTATCTTCTCTTGTTCTCTTAGATTTTTAGTTGTATTGCATCTGAAGAATTTTTCTTTTAACACCCTTTCTTTATTCTCTCTTTCAATAATAATAATAATAATTGAACTCATTTGATAATTCATTTAAATTTCTAAGTTACTTTTTCTCTCAACATTTACAAAAATAACATATATTATACTTTTTCTTATACTCTATTTATCTTAATATTTATGTAACTATAATTTTCTATTAAAATTAAATAATTGATAATGTCATTTTTTTATTGTAGTTTTTTTAAGATTATTTAATATTTTAGACAATAGAAAACATATAAACTCATGTATGGGTATAACCACTGTGCAACTTAAATTAAGAAAGAAATAAATATAAACTTTTAGTTTAAAAATAGATATAATCAGACCTACATCTGTCTCGATATTCGAGCCAAGTGAATGACCAAGTAAGCCATTTAAACCGACAGGATACAAATTCTCCATGGAGAAAAAGACACCTGACCTATATCCAAAACAAATTAACCGTCGGTTTGATTTAAAGCCTAAAATAATTAAGACAAGCTAAGCTACAGTTTTATTGGGACGTGTATTTTTCAGTTTCAGAAGTATGAAAATTAATTTTGTAACTTTCTGCCGTGATGACTTTCTTTCAGTAACTTGAGTGACATTTCCTTAAAGAGTGGCAAATAATCATTTCGATTACAACTTGACCATCATTCAAAAGTGGTGTTTATCAGAAAATGTACAAATTTCAAAAAGAAAAAGATAACATAATAGCAAAGAAATCATGGATAGAGTAGATATTGAGGCCCCGCCAGAACATTTTCAACTAAAGCACCGACACTGTAACTACATTCAAGTTAGCGGCGCACCGATCCAAATAACTTGTGGATACAGTATTTGTTATTGCATGTTTGTAGCCTACGAGACACGACCAGGAATGAGGCTATTCAAGTAATATGCGTATAGAATCAATTGCTAAAATATAGAAAGACAGCAGAGACTAAAATAAATTGCAAGCAAAAGTCGCGGCAGAGCCAAGAATTTTCTGCAGCTAACACCATTTCTTGTTTTGCCCGATATATTAAGGGCATATATCGGGTAAACTTCTAAAAGTCGAGTCATCGAATAGAGTATCCAAAATACAAAGATTAAAAGCTAGCTAATTGTGCCTGATACAAGTACGTCTGTAGAAAATATTAATTGGCCTACAAATTAATCAAATCTGCATGTTTGCTCCTATGAATCTTTCTAAATTCCAAGGCCCTTCAATTTTGTTTCCAATTCCTCATGATCACCATCTTCTTCAGCCTCCGCATCACTGTCTTCTCCTTCAGGATTGTTCTCATCCAAAGAACCCAGCATATGAGGTGAGTTTTTAAAGATATTCTTCAACTCAACAATGCCTTCATCAGAAATGAAATTAGCATTGATGTTTAACAACTTAAAACCTGGTTTCCCCATAACAGCTTCAGCCACTAGCTTAGCACCTGACCATGTGATCGAGTTTGTGCTCAAATCAACTTCAAGTAATTGGCCATGACCTCCTTCCAGTGCCTTGCTGATCAAAACTACACCTTCATCCTTCAGCTCATTCTCGGATAAATTTATCTTAGTGAGAAATTGTTTTGATGATATACAGGCAGCCACAGAAGCAGCAGCTTTTGCAGTAATGTCATTCCCAGCCAAATCTAAAATTTCCAGTGAGGATGCAGATTCCTTGAGGGCGTTAGAAAGGGCTTCTGCACCATCATCCTCCAAGTTCAAATAACTGAGATATATCTCTGTAAGATCAGTATATGCAGGTATAACTTTACTTAGAGCAACCCCAGCTTCTACCCCAAACATATTGTCACGCAAATCGAGCTTCCTCAAATGCTTACAAGCCCCAAGTGCTTCAGCAAGAGCAACTCCACCATCAGAGCCTACTCGGGTAGATGAGCATCGAAAATCTTCCAAAGCTGGGGAATGTTTCACTATTTCAGCAATAGCAACTGCACCTTCATCTCCAGTCATGTTGTTATGGAAATGAAGAACCCTGAGCTTCTCAGTTGAAGGAAGCAATTCAGAAACTGCTTTTGCAGCTTCTTCTGATATACCATCATTCATCAAATAAAGCTCCTCTAAGTTAATTTGCGATTTGAGCAGTGACCGAAAAGCTCTAACCCCCTTTTCACCCATAGCATTATTTGAGAGGTTAAGATAACTCAAAGCACAGCCTTCCAGTGCAGAAGAAAATATAGTCATCACTTCAAGAGCTTCTGCTTCTGGTCTTCCAGCAATAAAATCTGAAAGGTCTACCTCTTTCAATTGATCCTTGATTGATATTAGGATGGGTTCAGCAACTCGGGCAGCATCCAAGCCAAAACTTCTATTGCTAAAAATTATCTTGGTATAAGAGTTTGGTCCCCTCAATGGTTTCAAAAGTTCTGCTGCTTCCTCCCCGTCAATAAAGGCTCTACGGCCTCCAGATATATCAAAAACAGTTTCAGCAGCGGCACCAGCCTTGCCAGATATTAATTCTCCGTCCTCCTTCACTTTTGGCCCTCTTTTCAAAACCTCCAACATGAGCTTACTTGACTCTTTAGCATAAATTTGCACAGCAGAACTCCCATCACCATCAGGCTCCTTCTCAAAATGTTGAGTTGCAGTAGCAAAAGCGTCATCCTCAATCTGCTTCGCATCCTCCTCAGCCTCTTCTTTGCTAAGCAGTCCGTACTTTCTAGAGAAAATTGAAGGAGTTGTAAGGTTCTTGGTCATCCGCTCTACAAGCATAAGCCTAGTACTCCGGCTAGGTGGCCATAATTTGATTGTGAGGGGACGATGTTGGTATGTCTGCGCAGAAGAATCCATAGCAAGACAACCTGGAAACAAGCGTCACGCCAAATTTTAAATGTTTCTATCAAAAACCATACATGTAACTGCAACCATCAAATAAATACAAGACAAAAACTGCACATGGAAAATCTTGAATTTGAAACACTAATAATAATATAATAATAACATCAACAAAAAAAAAAACTACCCTGTAAAATTTAAATCAAAGAATCGTGATATGAATAGTGTGATATACTTCCGGTTATTGATTGTCACAAAAAATTAACAATAAAACGTAAAATCTATTTAATTATTTGCTAAAGTCAACGCTAGATATAAAATCCCAAAACTAACAACCTTGCGCCCAAAACAAAAGGGAAATAGCAGGGGCCTGTATGGATCGAGTGTTTCAAAGATAAATGTTGTTTCAACATCTATAGTGAAGATTCAATTAGGCTAAACAGCAGCGAATGAAATTACAAAGATCCAGTTCGGGGAGAAATCCATGAATGGGAACATTGTTTCGTTTTCTTGAAATTTAGCGTAACCAAACAGAGCAAAAACGGTAGGAGGCCGGAAAGAAAGTTAAAATAAAAATTGCGAAAAACCCTAAAACCCAAGAGAAAGAATTATAACAAACACATCCAGAAAAAAAAGTGAATAGAGCGAGAAAGGAGGAAACGAAGGGAATGTGAACCTGAGGGAGAAGGCAATGACGAAGAGAAGTAAAGAAGCAGAGAACAGAGAAACCCTAGCAAGAGTGTGGAGCAGAGAAGGAAATGGAGTGCCTGAAATTGGATTTGATAGGAAATGGTTGTTAGAGGCTTTAAAGGTGGCAGTGGAATCTGGTGGAGCGGGGAAAAATAAAAATTAAATTAATGCAGGCTCAATATTTTGCATCAAAAAAAAATATAGAGATGTGAGAAGCAGCGTGTGGAAAAACGGGAGGGAAATGATGGAAAACGAAAACCGCAATCATTCAACCCTACTTTTCTACAATAGGCCCATTCAATTGAAAAACCCCAAGCGTGGGTTTTCCGCTTCCTCTCTCCACTTTATTTCCTCCAATCACCATCCTACCCTCAGTGTTTACGTTTTATTCAAAACTCAACCCCAAATTCAGACTAAATTTGGGCCTATTCCAAATTCAGACTAAATTTGGGCCTATTTCTAATTCAGACTAAATTTGGGCCTATTTCTGGGCCTTTGTTAATCACTCCTACATGGGGGGCTTCAATTTCAACCCAACCAGCCAGGAAACACAATACTTACTTACAATGGTGGGGCAGTTGCTTCCTGCACTTATAAAATTGTGACCCACACTATATATATAAGTAAAATGTCTAAAATATCCTTAAGTTTTAAAATAATAAAGTAAGATTTCTATTTTCAGTTTGTTCTCCATAGTTTCTTCCTACCTTTTTTCTGTTGTATTCTTTGTTGTGGCTTCATCAAATTATGGACATTATGAAGAAATTAAAACTAAGTTGAAGAAAAAAAAATTAGATACACTATAAACAGTGTCAGTGTTGTGAATAGATAACGTTAAAAAATTATAAAATGATTAAGATCCACTATATCATATAAAAAATTATGTTGCAGGCAAATAGCAAAAACCACCTGCATTTTTTATTGTAATAGAAAGAATGAATAGAAAAAAAATACAATGACGGTTGCTTCCTCACCTCATGCAGAAAAAAGAAAAACAACAAAGCTTATCCCAAACCATCTTTTCTTCCCTCTCAAAATCAGCACCACCACCTCTCGCCGAAGCAATGACGACCGTCAAACACACATAACATTCAACCACGAATCTCCTCTACCATTGCACCTCTTTCTTTCAAATAAAAATAATAAGGATAGAACTGGTATTTTCATAATTTAATGAAGTGCAGGTCAAAAAGGATGGGGTGCAGGAAGTGACTCCATAAGAAGATCATCATTAAGGATCTTCATCCATCTTATAGGCCTCGTGTGACCCAATTTATGGATCTCTATGTTACAACTTACAACCATCAACGCAACCACAAGTCAACTACTAGTGTTCCTTCGCCAGAGTAGAAAAAATTAGAGAAAATGATTAAAAGAATATTTTTACTATAACATTATGTTTATTTAATTTTTATAATTTCTTATTAGGACTATTTTAATTAATTAGTATATTAAAATAAATGAAAAAAATATATAATCAATTATGTAACTTTCATAATTTAGTATTGAATTATTTTAACATGAAATGTAATACTTATCGAACAAATTTTAATTCATTTTTTTATAGAATAACAGTTCTTCAGAGCTATTTTACAAAATACTTTTTCAAAAATTTAAAACTGAAACCCTCTTGAGTAGGTTAGGACCATGACGGTTGGAGTTATTTTCATGACCATAATTAACTTTTGTTTGGATAATATAATGATTACTCATATCAATGCTAATTTTCATTTCTAAAAACCACATTAGGTTGAAATTGAATTTAGATTTTTTTAAACAAATATTGTGAATGTAAAAACATAAATAAGCATCTTATAAAAATATGTTCTAAACTTTTGCATCATCCAATGCAATCTTATTAGAGTTGGTTAAATCAATTATAATACCACAAAAAAATTTATAATGTTTTAGATAATATATAATGCATAAGTTGTTATAAAATTTAAAGTTATGTTATTGGTTAAGTGGACATTGAGATATAAAAAATATTTTAAAAAAATATTAGAGTCAGCATCCGATTAAATATGTTTTATTTAGTGAATCAGGGTTATGTTATTTAATTTCATTAATAAAAGCTTTATTGTTTTATTATTTTTACTTTTTTTGTAAAAAATGTGTTAGTGTTGATTAAATATATATTATTACATCATTTTGACTTCTTAAAAATTAATGAAAATATTTGTGATAACTGATTAGCTTATGCTATGAAGTTAATTTGTGTATTAAGAATATGTGAGTATTTGTAACAACAAATAGAAATAGTAGATTATTTTTAATTCAAATATCTGAAATTAAAGATATAAATCTTCATGCTCACAATTTGTTTTTCTTTTACTTTTAAATAAATCTTCTTACATTCATCCTCTTCACTTATATTATTTTCTTAGTCTATTTATACACATCTTCTTTATTATTCATATTATTCATCTACAATTATGTCATTTACTTCCAATCATCTAGACTATTTACACTCACTTCTTTTACCTACATACATTTTCATAATTCAAACTCTTCTCATATTTCTTATCACATAAATTAAATTAATATTAAAAATATTTTTTTTATTTAGTGTCAAATTAATCAACACTTACATCCTTACGAACCAATACATATGTCATAGCATAAAAATCTTGATTATTGACTAATAAGCACTAGTAGAAAAACGGTCTTCAAAGTCGGTTCTCAGAACCCCTTAACGTCGATTCCAGAAGCAACATTGACCAAAGCGACGTTGAATGTTTTCAAATACCATGTCAGTTACGAAACCGACGTCATATTGTCAATCTCCACGTCGGTTTAAACCAGGCACCGACGTGATGAACCCATTTTAAAATGGTCCAGAGAAAAGCTCCAAAGACAACACCACGTCGATTGTTTGGCTAAAGCCGACGTGGTGTTTGTTATAGAGCACTTTTCATGTCGGTTTTGAGCTTACAACCGACGTGAAAAATCATGTTTTTAAAACAAAACATTGGATTGATAAATCTCTAATCGATGCAAGAAAACACCACAAAATTTTAAAATTTTCTAGCAAATATAGATATGTGAAATCAAAGGCAACAATCTAGAAAAATGGATGAAAAATAAGAAAAAAAAAACCCTAAACGATGGAATTTTAGAATTTTCGGAGGCCCAAAGGTGGTTGACCAGCGGCTTCATTACTCCATTTCGAGCAACTTTCATTTTTGAAGCGTCTCAATCCGAGCTCTTTATTTAAAATTATGGTCGTTTGAAGTTTTTTCGCCCTAAATGTTTGAAACCCTAAATCTATGATAAACCTATACAATGTAATAACTCTACCATCAAATATATACTAAATCAATATTCTGATAAAAAAGTTGGGTCAAAAATAAATTTCTAACCATTTTTAATGAATTTTACAAAATTGTTAACCTCTTGCAAAGAGAAGAGACAAGGGGTGTCGAACCAAACATTCAACCGACACCTCCAAGAAGTTTGCACACACCAAACGAACGTGGAAGAAGTCCAAAATAGAGCATCTCAAACCCTAGCAAAACCAATGAACAACAAAGATGCAAATAAAAACTAATGAGAAGTGGCACCATGCAAAATACAACCAGTGAGAATAAAAACGGCACCACATGAAGGCTGAGAGGAGATTGCAGCAAGGTTGAGGAGGAAGCAACGAGGTTGAAGAGAAGGTGAAGGAGAAGAAAACGTAAGAGAAAAATGTAAACGTAAGAGTTAATATCCCTCTTGAAATCCTTAATTTTAACTCAAGGAAAATACTACGTCAGTTCTTGAATAAATAACTGACATGATATCGAATCCTAATTTTATGCAAATTTTCACTCAACTTTCAAGATCATAAATAACGTAGATTTATACCAAAAATCGATGTGGTATGTAATATATCACGTCGGCTGAAGTCCCATAACCGACGTGATATATGTAACGTCAAATTTAAATTTTAAAATTTTATTTTGATTGTCTTCTCTATGACGATTTTTATATAATCGACGTTGTATATATAATTTTACGTCGATTTGTGTGAAATCGACATGAAATATGTTTATTTATTTATAAAAATGTGACCGTATTTTTTTTATATTGGTTTGAATTTTAACCATCCTTATACACAACCTGTTTTTTCTATTAGTGAAGATAGATGTAATCTCGAATTAACATTAACTATTTACATTGATTTCTGGTCCGCACTGACATTAAATTATTAATAAAAATTAATTTATTGACGGAATTACAAATAAAAGAATCTATGATTAAATAACATGACCGGTGTCGTTTGTATTAAAGTTTTATGAAGAAAAAATAGACAGTGAAGCGATGAAGAACGAAAATGAAGTAGGAGTGTTGGGAGTTATGGTTAGATATGGTAGACAAAAATGGCATTTCCCAATGTTAAGAAGCAAGAAGAAACAAGGAAAAACCAACAGTGACTCACACGTGAGTGAGTGAAGTACTGCAAGACTACGTAGCAGTAAGAGCAGCAGTAGCACTATAGCATAGCTGTTTGTGAAGACTTAAAGAATTACTGCTAGTATTGGTAGTGTAGCAGCTAGCTATTGTAGCAGTGGTTCATGCAGCAATGGAGCTTCGGACATAGACATAACATGCCTATTCTTTCACAATGCACTTCTTCATCTATTCTATAGTTAATTAGGTGTTGCCCTACGTTGTCCTATGTTTATACACTAATTATCATTAAAGAACGAACTAATTGTGATGACAATGTGTTCCTAATACATAGGTACGTAGGAACATAGTCTGACATGAAACCGAGCTGTCACGTGATAAAAACATTTTAACTAATCCAAACACGGATATTGCCGCACTCTTTTTGTCGTTCGCAGCAGTGTATTGAGTGTGTTGAAGATGAGTTACTTCCACTTCACGTGCTGCAGCTGCCCTACTTGCAGTTTTTTTAGGTTATTTTCCACTGCTTATTGCTCTTACCTTGTCCCTGCTTTATTGGAATTTTCAGTTGTTGAAACTATATACATGTCAAAGTTAAAGGACTTATTATTATTATTCTAGTGGGAATATTTTTGTTATTCTAACACTAAAAAAATAGTTACCAGTTTCTATTTCATTCTACAAACTCACTGTTTTATCTTCATCTTTTCTTCAGCATTACAATAAAAACAGTTGTCTAAATTTTACATGGTAAAATGTGTATATACCCAACAAATGTAATTAGAAAAGTATACCTCTTTATCATGTATAGTTAACATGACTAAATAATATATATATATATATATATATATATATATATATATATATATATATATATCCGCTGAAATTCAAGCAAGTAAAACAGTTAAGTTGAAAATAAATCTCTTTTTTATCAATTTCTTGTGTATCTCATTTATCACCCATGCAGTAAAAACATAAGGAATAATTTTAACACTTCCAAGTGAATGCTATTGAGGATATTCCATTAACTAATTAGCAATTTACTTGCACACACTTGTGAATACAAGAGTAATGATTATTATGCGAGAACAAAATAAGCTTTTGATAAAGAAAGTATGAAATAATTTTTTATAAAATACTGATTAAATGAATAATTATACAAATATTTATGAAAAAATTATTTGAAATTATTAGTATAGAGTTTTTGACAATCTCATTAAAAAAAACTTGGATTACCACCATTCATTGTATATTTGTTATCAAACAATTTAAATTGTTGATATAGACATTGTAGATATATATTAATAATACAGTATAAAAAATAAAACATATTATCAATTATTTTATATGATTATATATACTGATCGTGTAGTTTACAACATAATTATATGTGTATACTCTTTAATAATATACTTTCCATTGACTCTTTTTTGAAGTAGCAGGAACAAAGTTATAGGAAAAGATTGCAAGAATTTGGGTGATAGCTTGGTGTGGAAATCAAAGTGATTATTCTGTTCTTCTGACATGAAAAAGTTGCTGAAAAACATGTACAGGAAACAGACTAGCTTAGTGATATAGCTTCTTTCTCTCCTTATTGAATTCCATGTGTTGAATCAGTGAAGATAACTGGGAGGACATGTGGCACACATGCAGTTACTGTTATACTTCAGATTATTCCAATTTGGATACATACAATCCCTGTGTAAAACTGAGTAATAGTTCCACATAATTCAATTGGAATATATTTTTATGTCTAAATTATCAATGACTAACTAAAAATTTAGATAATAAATTTAATTAAAAGCATCAACGATCAGGTTAATGTAGTTAACAACAAAAACAATAATTATAATGCAGAGATAACAAACACAATGTTTCTTGTATGATTTATCGAGTTTAATAGTCATATAACATAATGTTACTGTAAATTGTTAGCCGACTATTTACTATCTTTAATAATAATTATCATAATAATCTGTGATTGAATAAAATAAAATAATTATATTATATGTATAATTTTTTTCACTTTTTTTTAAAAGTTATATATAATAACCTTTAAAAAGTTATTAGTTATTATGATAACATGATTTTTTTTTTATAAACTATCGGTGCTGATAATTATATAATGGTTATGATTCATTATGTATTTAAATAAAGTACCAATAAGTGAGAATTTTATTGGAATTATAAACATTTTTTTTAAAGTGGTGAGTATTTTCAGACTTACAAAAATGGTTAATAATTAAATTAATATGTGATTTTACATAACCTTCCTAGTTTAAGCAGTAGAAAACTTTTTTTTTATCAGCTCGCATTAGAAAACTTTGTGATTTTATATATGATGAAGTCGATTCATTAGTGAAAAATGATAAACGTCTTAGGTTAATTAATTACAATCAAGCAAAATTAGTTTGTTCTGTGGATTAAGAAAAACGTGTGATATAATAATAAAAGTGCTTGTCCATATTTATTATATGTCGTGATTACTTTACGCATATAAATAGACTATTATTCTTTCTGAAAATACAATGAAATAGATTTTCTCATTCTCTGTTTTTTTTATAATAAATTGATATAAGAAGGAAGAAGTAGTAGTTACTCATATTATCCTTTTAAATTCTTTTTAAGGCTTTCATTAATTAATAATTGTTACATAAAGAAAGTATAAATTTCACGCTCAACTTGGAAAACATACATTAATATTATATTTTTATTAAAGAAATTATAAGATAGTACGAAATTTTAGATCATGTTTTTCTTAAATAATTGCGTAAAATAAAGCTTTCAAAGGGGAAGGTAATTTTGATTATTCACATTAAATAAGCATAAAGAGAGGAAAAAGCGAAAACGAGAAGGTTCATCTAATTCTTTTGTTATTTTTTATTCTATTAATTTATTTTCATTTATTTTATTTATTTTCTCTTTACCAAACAAAGCTTTAGAGTAAAAACTATGGAGAGAAAATTGATGGCTCTAAATGGATTTAGGTTTACCAACTCTGAAGTCAAAGAGACAGGAGATTCAATGGCCTTTGTCTCCCACAACCAGGCATGCCCTGAAATAACATCAATTGTTACATAGACATGTACATCTTATAGGACAGTACCTATAGTACTTTTAAGCTCACAACACCTTCACAAAAGATAAGAGATATTATTTTTACCACATGTAATTGTACAAACAGCGTAATTAGTATGAAAGAAATTATATACAAAGAGGAGGAAAATAACTGAATAAGATGGAAGAAAATGAAAGAAAAAAGTTACCGTGGTGAAAATACGTTACATAAATAATATAAACTCTACTGAATTATAGATAGTATCGTAACTTGAAATTCCAATAAAAAAATGAGAAATTTCACTCATTAGCTGAAAAATATAAAATAAAATAATCTGCCACAATGATAAACTTGTAATGAAATAGATAAACTAGTTAGAAATGTAGTCAACTTTCTCACCAAGAAACTCTCGAGGATATCTTATCTCTTTCTCCTCAAGTTAGCATTTAACTTAGTTCATAAGATATTAATCTAATACCATTCCTTTAATCCCTCATTAGTCACAAAACAAAAATTATTTTTATGCTTCATTATACCCTTCATGTCTAAGTGGGTCTCTATATTTAATTTGTAGTTGTGTGCACGCATGCCCAAGCCATTGTTATCGTTTGTCGTAATACTTTTGGGCATAAAACTCAAGAGCAACTTCGTCTGTTTTATCATTATATATACGGTTAACTAATTTACAAATATTTTAAGTGTAACTTTTAAAAAATCAATAATTATAAAATATTCATTTGGGCTCATCATAAAATTTTGTACTCATATTTTCTTACAGATAACAATAATAATTTATGAGTAAATTATGAATAAAAAACACGTGAATAATTAAATGAGTATACTATTAATTAAAATTAAAGTGAGAGTTTATATTAATACTAACAAGAGCATAACTTGGGTCTGAATTAAATGGGTTCTACACTGCCCCACCCTAATAGATACTTCAAACTCACGTTGCCTTTCCTTCTCATTCCCTTTGGGTTTTGGCATCTTCAGCTTTAAATTTTTAAATTATTCGTGAAAATTAGTGGTCATATAAAAGAAATTACGAGTGGTGAATGACATTGCTCACCAACCAATTAATTAAGCTAAATCTTGTTCTGCACTACACTCCTTACATTGATCTTGAATGTTGTCTGAGTAACCTTTTCAATAATAATTATTTGGAGTTAATAATAAAGAAAGAATGATGAAAACAGATAAATTGAAGAGACTAGTTGCAGCAGTTCAGAACTTTTTTTCCAGTTTGAACTTGCTTTTTTTTATTTAAAAATGAAGGAAAAAGAATTGATACTTCTGAAATGTTATAATAAATCGTACTATTTAGATAATTATTTAACATAATATAATATTTGAATAAATATTTAACACAATATACTACGAGAAGAAATAAATACTTCAACTAATCTATTTTTGTTAAATTTCCCGGTAACGAAGCATTTAAAGAAACACCATCCAAAACAAGAATTTAATATAGTTGATTCTTATGGTTAAGCAAATTATCTCAATTCTTGTGAGTGAAGTTTGTCTTGACAAAATATAGCAAATGAGAATATGTGCTTTGCCAGAGGAGGAAACTGACTCCCTTTAAGATAAACATGGATAAAAGACATTAAGAGCACCAACTTGCATTGATTAAGATTTAATTTTGGTGCAAACTTTTGAACCTGTTCAACTCTTTCAAATGAACAACTTCTACCTACAATGCACCAATTCCGGTTGCAATCCAAGGCCCCAAATTTTAAGTTCTTATTTTTATTTCACCAAAGAGACAAGTATATATATATATATATATATATATATATATATATATATATATATATATATATATATATATATATATATATAT
>Ga0209700_102968_pt1 | contig 33341 bp, 15 predicted proteins | sample SiratroredBW_FD_187528 | JGI IMG/M metagenome (GOLD analysis project Ga0209700, IMG submission 187528) | Root nodule microbial communities of legume samples collected from California, USA - Siratro red BW (SPAdes) (version 2) | ecosystem: Host-associated > Plants > Roots > Nodule | place: USA...
TATATATATATATATATATTTAAAGAAGTTGTTTTTGTTGGGAACAAATGGGTGTCCATGATCTAATTATTTATTCCTATATTTTTTTATATATTGTTTGATACAACAGTTTTGATAAAAACACTTATTATAACTTATTATTAAGAAGATGAGAAACAGGTTTTTTATAACTTTAATCTAAATTATTTTTTATTATAGGATTATTATGGAAAACGGATAACAATAATAATAAAATATGTGTGATAATATTCACTTAATGAATATTAATATATCTCATTTATTATTTTACATATGATGATAGACATATGGATTTATGATTAATGGTTAATATTATCTTCTAATTGTTAATATTTTACATATTAGTGATGAATGGATATTATTTTACATACGTTTGCTGATGGTTAATATTATCTTCATGGAGAAGTTTTAGAAGAAAATAAAGATTTCTTTGATTTGATATTTTTTTTATTAGTTAACAAGTTATTTGTTATATTTTAAGTGAGACTTTTAGTGTTTTAAATTATTTGTTGAATAGATGTTGAATATACTTATATATTTATGATATTATTGATTATTTAAGGAGGAATCCAACTATTTTAGAACATATTTATTGTTCACTATAATTGGAAAAAGGCTAAGTGAATTAAGGATGAAGGCAACAAATAAGATGTTTACTAGTTTTAAGGTGAGAAGAAATTAATTACAATGAATTGTCTATGCACATGATAATCTTATTGTGGGAGGCAAATATCTTGAGAATAAAATAAATATTTTCTTTGATTTGATATTTTTTAATTAGTTAACAAGTTATTTGTTATATTTTAAGTCAGACTCCAAGTGTTTTAAATTATTTGCCCACTAGATATTGAGTATGCATATATGTTTGTGAGATTAATGATTATTAAGGAGGAATCTAATCACTCTAGAACACATTTATTGCTTACTATAATTGGAAAAAAGTTAAGTGGATTAAGGATGAAAACTAAATAAGATGTTTATTAGTTTCAAGCGGAAAGAAATTAATTATAATGAATTGTCTAAGATATGCACATGATAATCTTATTGTGGGAGAAACAAAAGAAAATGTAGATTTTACTAAAAAAGTTATATATGGAGTTTTAGGTTGCAATAATTTTTTTCAATGATAACTTTGGAACATTTGAATTGATCATGAAAGATAAAGCAGTTTGTGAGAAACTCTAATTACATTATTTACTTTTTCTTTACATATCTAGGGATGCCTACATGGGGATAATCCATAAAATAATCCATAGAATAAACATATATAAAAACCTACCATCCAAAAGTTTGTTAAAACGGTAGTTCCTTAAAAGTATGATATGATATCTTTTATTAGTAGACTTTGCCTTGTTGATATGGTACTAATAGCATTATCTTTCAAAATCTTAAACAAGGTGGTCATGAAATTAGTTGGAATCTAAGATAGGTTTTGTGGGTAAGAGTGGTGACAAGACAATACACAAGTCAGTTGAAAAAGAGGTTGTCATCAGAAGGAAGTTGGAGGACAATGGGTACAAGATATTTTGTCGTTCAATAAGGCTTTTTCGAACAGATGGAGGAGATTGTTCCAAAATCAAAATGAAAACCTATGTACAAAGTTTGTGCCATCATAATATGGAGGTTGGAGAGACTTAATATTAAAGGAGGAGAATAGTTATATCTAGTGGAAGGATCTTAACAAAATATATGAAAAGGAAAGTAACGACAAACTAGTTTAAAATAAACTTATTTTAGGATAAGCATTTGGTAGGGAGACAAAACACTACAAAAAAAAATCTTTACGAGATTATACTTAATGTTTGAGAAACAATCACAATAAGTAGGTAACATGGGGTGTGGATGGGAGAAGAATGGGAGTGAACATTCACATGGAGGAGGGAATTATTTGTTTAGGATGCTACCTTAATGCAAAATATGATGAGTTCTTTGGTTAAAAACTTAAACTAAAAAGAGAAAAATAAATGGTTGTGAGGAGATGATCTTAAAGGAGCATATACTCTTAAGTTTACATACAACTATTTAATTAAAAGAGAAGCTTTTTGGAAGATTAGACTGTTTAAGTTTCTGATAACAATATAAGAAATATATGTATTGAGATATGGGAGCCTTCCTTTTTGGATAGGTATGTTTTAAAATGTAAACATTTTCTTTATAAGTAATTTTGTATATAAAAAATTCTTTATTTCTTATAAAAAAAAACTAGAAGAGATTCGGAACCTTCACAACACCAAAGTGTTTCCAAATTAGTATGGAGGAGTAACGTACCATCAAAGATTGTGTGAAAGTGTTATGGAATAGCATAATTACGAAAATAATATGTATAGAAGAAAAATTATGGACTCACCCTCAACTCCTATGTCTATTTTGTTAACAAGAGAATACACAGTACAAACTTGATATAAATGGATGAATAATGTATTTAGATGGATGAATAATGTATTTCTTTATAGCATAACTTTGATATTAGTTTGTTTAAAAAAGTGTAGGGTCACGCTTTGTACTTTGTAATTGTCTCAACGGAAGCAAAGAAATAAAAATGTATTTCAAGAAAAAATCTTTAAAACTAATAAAATTATTTATCAAATTAAAATTAACTAATGGTTATAGACAAATTCAAGTAATAAGAACATATTTGTACAATATGAATATAGGACCATATATAGTGAGATATTTGAGAAACTCTAGTTTTTCTTTTCCTATATCTCTTTTGATAATGTGTTTTGTGGTGTTTTTTTTTTTCCTTTAAGAGAAGGCTTATTAATTCTTTACTATTTAGTTGTTTGTATTTAAATAAGGTATAACAATTGTAGACTTCTTTTCTTATCTTATCTTAATATCTCTTATATTAAACTTTGTGGGATATAAGTTGTTATTTAGTAATAATATATAGTAAACTAATATCATTCCCATGTCTTCATCAAAACTTCTATTATGAATTGAAGTCTTTAGACTTTCATAAAGTCATGGTGTGAAGCTACCGAGCGTGTTGATATGTGGCTTAGAGATAAGCGTGTGTTGGTCGTTTGTTTGTTGACTAGCAGTAGGGGGTCTCAGTCCCCTAAAGGCACCTGTCGTTGATGAACCTTGTAAGGTTAATCAGTCTTGTGAGACGCCTTAAAGCATAATTTCCATCGAACGATGGATAGAATACTTTACTTTGCAGACGACTTAAATATGCAACAGGGTATTGTAAGTGGTAGAGTGACCTTACTGCCACGATACACTTTGATTCAACTCTTGTCACTTTGATTTGTCTCTCTCCTTTATCTTCTCAAAATATCATTGTTATCACTCATTCTTGGCACACTATTAACCAATTCCAAATCATTTGCTTGAATATACCCAGAGGTTAGAATTAATCATGTTGTTGCCCATGACTATATACATATGTTTGAAATTGGAATAAATGTATAATTTTACATAAATATTAATTTTTAGATTTCTATTTAGATGTATAATTGTATCCAGGTTCATGCATGTTATATATATATTTTTTTAGCTAACATTATGTAGGAGTAACCAAGCATGTACGCATTATATTTTGCTTGTAAGCAATAATAAAGGAACAATTTTTTGTGTATATATGAAGAAAAAAATAGATAAGGAAAAATATAAAATAAAGCCATAAAAATAATAGTTTTATTTATCAATAAAAAGAATATAAATTAATAAGAAGTACAAAAGGATACTCCAATCCTTTACAAACACTCCATGTACTGGAGATAATTACAAATAGTAAATGATGTTAAAATATTCAAGATAACTAATCTGACCAATCATATAACTCCTAGTGGCAAGACCTTTCATTATGAAAACACCTATGATTGTTAACCCAACCCTATTAACAACACCAACATAATCAATCAAATTTGACTATTCCTAGTCGGAACAAGAGAAAATAATATGATTAAATTCTAAAGTCACACAATTCCTTTACCCTATGCATAGCCATAATAATTCATAACATACATAGTGATGTGACTTTCTCCTTGCACAAGGAAGACAACCTTGTTTAGTGAAGTTGTGAGTTTGAAATATAATTTCAACCTGCCACCCTCATCTACAACGCTTGGACAAGGTCTCCACTATAAATACAAGTTGTGCTGGTTCTATTCCAACCCTTCTGCAGTATAACTTCATGCTCCTATAAACATGCAAAGCCACAAAGGAACCGATCTGGGCCATATATTCTGATAGTATAATTAACAACAACAATACATCCTAACCCATGTTAGGCATAATATCTACACAATTGTACTTATCTACTGCTAAATCCTATAAATTCAACATTTGTACCACATGCAACGAATTAAACAAGCATACCAAAAAATGACATAAAAATCATCAATATTTTCTACAAATATTTTTAGGTTATTTGTTAGATGCATTCTACTAGGTTAAGATACCAGTCAAAGTATGTAAATAACCTCCCGTGGCAAAACCCTTGCTTTGGGAAAAATGTCAGCAACAGGCAAGAAAGAGTAAGTTGATTTACAGAGGTATTCAACTGAAATAAAAATTTTAGGTGGTCAACATTCCAAGTCCTCAATATTGGTTCCTCATTCAATTGTTCCAACATGAAGGCGTAGTTCTGCAGAGCTTCCCATACCCGAAAGGGACCTTTCTAATTAGGTGCAAATTTTCCTTCCATAGCTTATTTTCAAGTGTTGCCCCTCATTTGCCAAACCAAGTCTCCCATGTGAAAGCTTCTAGGCTTGACCTTTGCGTTGTATCTTCGGGTTGTCTGTTGCTCACCTCCTCCCTAATTTTACCTTCTCTCGAAGTTCATCCAAGAGATCCAGTTTGGTATTCTAACATTCTTCATTGAGTTTGAAGTCTTGGAGTTGACGGTGCAATGTGGCTCGCCAATCTCTATGGGCAGCATGGCGTTAGTGTCGTATATCAAATTATACGAGGACTCTGATGGATGTTTGGGGAGGGGGTAACATGGCGTCGGTTTCTACCTTCTCTGTTGTTTCTATCCCTTACCTCAATTTTGTGTTTTCCTCTCTCAACACATTCAGTTCTTCCGTGTTCTTCCTTTTCAGAGTCTCCATTTTGTTTCACAATTCCCACATACAAGCGATCACATCTATATGATTATTGTGAGATTCCTCCTGCCCGTCTCCCATGTTCCTTGTGTTCACCATGTCATTAAACTAGGTTAAACACGACCCCACGGTGGGCAGCTTTTAAGGACAAAATCGTGACAGAGCTCCGAGTTTTAAAGTGAACAATACCTCGGATGCAGTGATTGACCCTGACAATGCCATATCGACAAACTTGAGATTGGAACATTATTCTTTTTCATTGGTGTTACATGAATACAAAATAGTTTATCTAAAACATGATTTGATGATTTTTTTTTGACATTTCATATTATCCATACGTAATAATACATTTTGGATTGTGCAATTTGAAATGTTAAAAAAAATATTTTTAATAAATTTTAATTCTAATTGAATGATTTGGTGTTTAGTAAAGACATAATGAAGACCAAAAGTGGGTCATATTAGGCCAAAGCTTGAGGTAGATTGACAATCTCGGTCCATAAAATAGGTAAAGAATAAACTGCCCCTACACTCGAGATAGATGTGTTGCCAACAACTGTAGGAGGACTGGATGAGTAATAAAGATTTGTTGGTTGCCATTTTGATGCATCCTTGTTAGTTAGTTACTTGACCACGTTGTCTTATGACTTTGGAAGGATAAGGATCGAGGCAAATTCAAATTGGTCTTGCACAAACTTTTAGGGTTAGTATTGCATAACAAAATGGTAAACTTTTAGGGTTAAGGTAAAATAGAAAAAATAATGTGTGCTTGGTATTAAATGATTTATACTAAAATGCACAATTTATGAATGATGGTAAAAGAAAAGTATAATATAACAACTGATATAGTGTTACCTTATAACACAAGACATAGTTACAAAACTTTAAAATTATCACAAAACCTTTCTTTTAAAATTATGAAACTTAATCCAAAAAAGTTACAAGAGGTAACTCAACCAAGAATAAATTCTTTGGCAATATTTATAATTGCACTAGCCCTAGTAGCATCCACCATGTCAATATTATGGAACCCGACTTGGTCAAAACGTGCTTCAACTTGCACCCCACATTTGACCAACATGGTCACAAACTCTTGTTGTCGATCCACCATGATGTCCCCATTGTATCCAACAACAAGACACTTCACTACCTTCTTAACATTATTAAGGTGTGGTCCCTTCACCATAGGGTTGCAATACCTATGGTCACGATCTGTCTCTTTAGGCAAAGCCAAACTCCACAACAAGTCCAACACTGGTAAAGGTAATAATTGATCTGTTGCATACTTCAACTCTGATCCCGTTCTCTTCTCCCCTCCAAACATGGGTTGGTTCAAGACCATGCCTCGAATCCTTAATGGTTTCAAATCCACGTCAGCAACCTACATCAAAGCATTTCGTGTATTTTATTATTTTATGTATTTATTTTGTATGCATGCATAAATATTATGATTAAGTAGAAATAAAAAAAATTGAGCAATATATAAAAAATAAAACTCACAAGATTTAAGGTGATGTCAAATTTTCATATGAACTTAACTCAATTTTCATTACTATTTTGATCTTCATATTTTCCTCCGTCAGTTTTCCAAGCAAAACACTCCATATATTGCTTTTAATATAAGAAATATATCTAATTATAAAAGAAATATAGTCTTGTATTAATTACTACTTTACATATTCCTAATTAATTATAAGGTCTCTATTAACAAGAGATCACTCCTTTCCCAATGCAAAGTATATGTTTATGGAGTTATCAATAGTCCGGGTTTGTTAATCAAAGTTGGGATATGAGTTGCAACTACATACACATATCTCTTTACTTAAAGAATCTTCACTGGGAGGGACTCTTTATACCAAAATTAAATAAATTACACTCGTTAGTAAGAGAAATTATTCTTGTAGTAAGAAATTTGATCAAAACCAACTTTATGACTAACAAATTGTTGACTTTTATTTTGTAATAGAGATAAGTTAGACAACCCAGGTCATTAAATACAATTTCAATTCAAACCATTTAATTCTAATTAGTATTTTAAAATAAAATTTAAATTTATAACCTTCTTAATTAAAATTAACTAACCTATATTTACCGAGAGAGTTTAACTTAATTATCTCCTAAGTTAATTATTCATTTTAGTTCCTAATGTTTCACGAATCCTTACTGAATTTTTTGTTGAGCCATGCTAATGAATAATTTGACACTATTATCACTTACACAATTTATCATTTTCAATCTAGAAAAAATTTTCTATAAATAAATAAAAGAGAAAAAATAAAATAAAATTTTCTATAAGTAAAAATTAGTTTATATATCACATGAGAGAACTCCTAGATAACTCATGTATAGACTATTTTAATTTATAAAAAAAAAAAAAAAAAAAAAACTTGTCTCCCTTATTTTTATCTTCTAAAAGTATAGAGAAGTATGCACCCATAGTAATTAAAAAAACGCATGAACATAAGTAAATAAAAGTTGCTTAATTTTAAAAGTAAATTTTTTCTATAAAAGTAAAACTGAAACACTTGCCAAACTCAATTATCGAAAGTGGATTTTCGTAGAAAACCTGCATGGAAACGTTGAAAGCAATATTCCCACCACAATCAGAGCCATAGAGGTAGCATCTGGAAGGGTCGCCATAATCTTTCAACCATTTCTCTCCATTGGGGTCGTTTAACTGGTCCTTCACCCACAAAACGGCGTCGTAGGCGTCTTGATACTGTGTGGGGAGGCGATGCTCCGGCGCATGGCGGTAAGAGGCGGAGACGACGATGGAGGGGATGTCATCGGCGATTTGCGAGCACTTCTGGTGGTTGTCGGTGTAGTCAGGGCTGAGGAACACAAATCCACCGTTGTGGAAGTACATGACGATGGGCAACCGCGCCACCGTGTTGTCGTTGGAAGGGAGCTTGGTGGGTCGGATAATTCGAACCCAGGTTTTCTTTTGGGGGTCGATGGTCACGTCTTTTGAAACCACGGTGGTTCCCGGTGAAGGCTCGGGGTTGGCCTCCACGGTTGGGGGTTGGAAGAAGCGTGTGATGGAGCCGTCGGGGTTCTTGGAGATGTTAAGGTGTGTGTAAGGGTCGAATGTAGACATTTTTGTTCTTTTCTTTGGTTTGTTTAAGGAAATGATTCAGTATTTAATCGTAAGTTGTCGGTTTAGGGCATGCACGTAACCACACATGGGAGTGAGAATTTTTCTTGTGGAGGGGGATTCCTAGATATGATAGGTTAGCCTAACATGTGTAAAGCTTTGCACCAAGTGAATTAGTAGAATGAAGAGGCTGTGTTTGTGGTTGAGGTGTAAATTTTATGTTACTATATTGATATTATTATTTTTAATTAGAAAATTCACGCTAACATAAGATGTATATGTAAGTGGGGAGAAAGAGAAGAGGGAGGTAATAATTGGGAGTTAGAAAGGAGATAGTGAGAAGAAGGAGGAAGTGGAAAGGAAGAAAAGGGTGGAAAAGAAATAGAATGAAAATGAGATGAAAAAAAAAATATAAATATTAAGTAGTTTTAAAGATGATATGGTAACGTGAGAAACTAAAATTTGTTTGCCATATGACAGAATATATATTAGTTTAGAATGACATAAACAGTTCAAATATATTATAAGTCTATCTATTTAAGTACTCTAAAAACAACGAAAAATATTTAAAATATATTCTTTCTTCTTCGTCTCGTTTTTTTTTTCTTTATTTTCCATTAAGACATAACTATTATTAAATTTTAATAAATAAGATGTTTATAAGGGATAGTCTTAATAGGAAATAATTAAATTCAACCGATATAATGTGTATTTTATATAGATCAAGAAAGAATCAGTTAGTCATTTATTCTTCATATGAGGTAGTTTGTTTTATTTGTAATAAACTAGATAAATAGATAGGGGTGATGTCGTTTTACCACTTTACGACTTCAAGTTTGTTGAGATGATATCGTTAGAGTCAATTACCACATCTGAGGTATTGTCCAATTTGGAGCTCGAATCTTGGTCATAGTTTTGTCCTTAAAAGGTGTCTCAGAGGGGTTAAGGGAGGAATGTGTATTTAAACCGAAGCAAGCCCCCCAGTCGAGGGCTAAGGGAACGAGGTTTCCACAGACGGTGCCAATGTTCCAATCTCAACTTCGTTAAGATGACATCGTTAAGATCATTCACCACATCCAAGGTATTGTCAGGTTTGGAGCTCGGAGCTCCGTCACGGTTTTGTCTTAAAAAGTCGGCTCAGAGATTTAAAGGAGGAAGGTGTATTTAAACAAGCTTTGACCTCGACTCCTAAGCAATGTGGACTATTCGGTGTACTGGAACAAGTCCCCGAGTTTAGGGTTGAAGGAACGAGGTTCCCACAGACGACGCTAATATTTCGACCTCAAGCCCGTTGAAATGACATCGTTATGGTCATTCACTGTATCTAAGGTATTGTCCACTTTGGAACTCGGAGCTTCCTCACGGTTTTGTCCTTAAAAGGTGTCTATAAAGGTTAAGGGAGGAAGGTGTATTTAAACTGACTTTGTTCTCGACTCTTAAGTGATGTAGGATTATTGAGTGTACGGGTTACGGAGACAGGGTCCTTACAAATGACGCCAAAATGTTATTACACGGCTGGTTAACTCGTATAAACACTACTCTTCAGCCAGTCTACTCGTTGAGCACCTTTGTTCACTTGTAACTTTTTGATCTTCACTGCATTTCCCTTCTTGTCTCTCGTCTTGGGAGGGATCTCTATAATCACCCTCTCGATCAAGTTAGTATTTAGTCCGAATAGATTTTGGAGTTTAGGATCAGAATTTCATTACATGGAGTTGTGGAAACACCTTCCTATTTATAAGATTGTAAGTGGGCTTGAGGTCAAAGCTTCGCTAGACCACGTATCCCTATAAGGGTCGCTTTGGCTGTAACTGCCACATGTCTAATGGTGATAAGTTGCTTCGAAAAGAACACAATATTTAAAATTGATTTCTGGTTTTTGGCGAGATAGTATAGTAACTAGGGCGACCAACCGTTATAAGAGTAGTTGGTCGTACCTTATGAAATACTAGTAATACAAATAATAGAACATAAAAGCGAACATATGTTCTACGATGATGGCGATACGATAATGTTAGTGACAATTCTTAAGAAAATAATTCTAGTTTAACAAAATCTCATACACACGATCACAACAAATGGAGGGTTGCTATTAAGGAAAAAGAAAGTTAGAAGAAACATGCAAATAAGATTGTACATAAAATTTACTTTAAAAGTATTTGGGCCATTTCACGACCTCAATAAAAGGTTCATTCAAATGATGAAAATTGCTCCTGCGCCTCCTCAATTACTTCCTGCACCTCATCAATTAGAGGAAAGGACATAAGTGTCCCCTCTACGTTAATATAAAAGGGGTTAGGATTTTTGGGCAGCCACTTGATTTGTTGGTGATAATGTGATTGCTCGTCGAAAGTAATGCAGCGTCGTCGACTTTGGTGCTTCCCCGTCCCATTTGGTCCTTTTCTTATTGAAAGTTGTGAAATTTGATTTGGGTTTAATTTAAATTAGATTTGGGTGAGAAAGCTTTTCATTTTGGTTAGGGGATGTTTAGTGGTGTTGGGATTGAGGTGTGGTGGTTTGTGGTGTCACTGTGTGTAAGGTGCAGGTGTACAGCTTTTCTTTTTTAGTTTCCATAATAGAGATTCCGAAAATCTCACAAAATTCAGTTTCCCAAAAAGCATTTGGTCACGGAAAAACAATTCCAAAATATATTTCCATAATAAGGTTTTTATAATAAGATTTTCGAAATATATTTCTAGAAAAGAGATTTTTAAACTCAAATTTCAGAAATAGTATTCTGAAATTGATTTTTGCATCTCCAAATTCATTTCGGAATACCAAGCCATTTTTATACCCAAAAATTTATTTAAGAATATCAATTCTCTAAACTATTTTTACACCTCAAGGGTAAAATTGGTATCTTAAATATCTTACTTGGTTCAAAGAAATACAATATAACAAAAACTATAAGTTGTCAAAAGAAATACAATATAGATAAACGAGACTTGTACACATTTGATTAAGTTAAATAATATTGCACATAAAGTTAAATTTAAAAATTCGGTTAAGTAAGACCCAACTTCACTTAAAAAAAAAAATTAAAGACAAGCTTTCTGCATATTAGATTCTCCCAACACCTTCCTTCCAAATGTTGTTCAACATTAGTTAAATTAAAGAATTGGTCCAAGTAAGGCCCAACCTCACTTAAAAAATATCAAACGACAAATGCTTTTTGCACTATATAAATTTTAACGCACACTATATTATTTTTTTAAAATTCCTGAAAAGTCCTTGGCATTTGTATTTGAGCATGTGAAATCCATGGAAAAGAGTGTTCATGGTGGCTAAAGGTAGTTTGTAGAGGGTGAACACTGCTCTGAGAAGTAAAAGAAAAAAAAAATTATGATCTCACTGTAGAACGACAAACTTCCACTAAAATCTATGGCAACTACCACCAAAAACAACTATGAAATTAATGAGATTCACCAAAAACAGAAAGCTAACTAACCTTAAAAGAAAAAAAAACTAAAAAGGTTACCTTGTAAAACAGAAAAAAAAAAAAAAAAAAAAAAAAAAAAAAAATAAAAAAAAAAAAAAAAAAAAATATATATATATATATATATATATATATATAAACCAAAAGACAAGGGAAAACGCAATAAAAACACTAAGAACAGTGAGAAAATCAAGAACACAAGCGTGGGGTGAATCAAATGTAAAAAAAAAAAGAAAACAATCAATTATGCCCTTAACATATTTAATTATATGTGTTTTCTTTTCATACATAATTGATTTTGGAAACCCGTAATCGATTATCCTCCAATTTCAAACATCCAAGGAAACAATTGAAAAAAATACAAGTGTCACGTTGATTTTCTCAATGTTTCTCTATACTTGAATAAGGATAACCTTCTCCCTCTCCCCCCACAAATTCCCTCCCTCAAATCAACAAAATGACTTAATCCAAAGACAAAATCCTCTTACAAAAATCTATGGTGATGAACAATAGTTCACCCAAAAGAAAAACAGTATAAGTTTCCGTAATTTTTTTTTTTATTTTTTGGTAAGTAGCGTTAAAGAAAAAAGAAATAGGATTGGTAGCATTGTTCTTTTTACGGGAAAACATGGAGTTAGGTTCGTTAGGTTGTTTCTAGCTTTAAAGGACAATTTTTTCCTAACACAAATTAATATGTGAATTGATAAAGACAAGAAAGTAGGTTTGTTGTTCTCATAATTAAGACGCTTGAGAGTAAAAGGCTAAATTTGAGGTACTATTCTTTTTATCTTTTCTGAACAAGATAAACTGATAACTATGTTTTGTTTTGGTTATTCTATTTTATTAAAAAGATAAATGAAAAAAATTTATATAATTTTTAAATATGTAAAAAAGGACAATTACGTTTAAATTGATTGTTTTTACATTTTTAAGAGAAAAGTTAGAGATAAGATCATAGTTTATAAATATTCTTTTTAAATCATCAAAACGTTTTTTAATGCCAAAACTTTACGATACTATTAACAACTTACGGGATTTTTTCATCATTTTATTGTCACTTTACAAATCTTAAATTATAAACATGATAAAATACTATGTACTTTAGAAAATAAGATGCATCCATAACTATTTACTAAAAATCAAATATTGTAGACATTAAATATAGACAAAACTGTTCTGGTGATGAGAAAGAAAGTTTCAACATTAAATAATAATAATAATAATAGTAAAATAAATTTATAAAATAATAATAATAATAATTAATTAAATTTATAAAATAATATAATTAATCTTATATAAATAATTAATTATGTTTTATTTTAAATTATTTTTAACTACAGGAAAAAATTTATAATCTTAATAATTAAAAAAATAACATATCAATCAACTCTCTTACCTTACTTACAAAGTTTGACAAATTTTTTCCTTATCTTTATTTATTTTTTACCACTTTTTTAATTCATACAACTCCCCTTTCTCCTCTTCCTCACATAAAATCTATTTTTTTCTTTATTCTCTCAAATCCACCTTTACACCTAAACAAACGTTACTGTGATCCTATCAAATAGAATAAAAGGATTAAGAAGTGAATATATATATGAATAAAAGCATGTCCTCGTTAAGAAACCCTTTTTTTGGGGGTACACTATTCCCATCTTTTTATCATCCAAAGGAAGCAGCGGAAACTTAGCATGCAAATAAATTGCATTTAAAAATAATAATTTGAAAGATAAGAAAGGAAGAAAAAGTGATGAAAGAGAGTCACATAGAAGTAACAGAGCGAATGAAGTTCTTAATATTTTGGGCCAAGGCGAGGGCCTTAGCCTTGTCAAAGATCTCCACACGTGGTACCCGTCCTCCACGAACATCTTCTCCACGCGCACCCCACGCGCCTCCAAAATCTTCGCCAACTCCTTCTGTTTGTCCACCAAGGGATCTCCACCGTACCCGTTGATGAAGCACGCGGGCAACCGTCCGATCTTGTCGCCATGAGTGGCCTCTGCAGCCGTCGGATTGCAGTACACGTGGTCGCGATCCGCGCCCTCGGGGAGCGAGAGGGCCCACATGAGGTCGTTAGCGGGTAACGGCAAGGAACGATCGTTAACGAGACGGAGTTCGGAGTCGGAGCGCTGGGACCCACCAAAATAGGGTGCGTTCATCACGAGGCCGAGGATTTTGAGAGGAGAGAGATCGAGGTCGAGTGCACGGAGCGCTGCGAAGTAGGCGATGTTTCTCCCGGCGCTGCTTCCCATGATGAAGCACTTGGTAAATTCAACGTGGTCGCGGAGGCATGGATGGGCCTTGGCCGGGTCACGGGCCTGGGACTGGGCCCAGAGGAGGGCATCGAGGGCGTCGTCGTAGGCGGCCGGGAGGCGGTGTTCGGGGCAGAGGCGGTAGCCGACGGAGGCGATGACTGCTGGAAGGGAGGCGGCGACGGTGGCGCAGGAGTGGTGGAAGATGAGGGAGGAGGAGTGGTAGCGGATGAATCCGCCGCCGTGGAAGTATAGGAGGAGGGGGAGTTTTTGGGCGGGCGGAGGGTGCGGGAGGAAGAGGCGGAGGGAGGTGTTGGCGGCGGCGTTGAGTGGGATGTCGACGGAAAGAGAGGGTTCGGAAGTGGGGGGTGTGGGGGAAGGAGGAAGCGTGGGAACGACGTCGTTTCGTGTGAGGGAACCGTCGGGGTTGAGTTTGATTTTGAGGAACTCGTAAGCATCCATGGCGGATGAAGGAGAGGGTGGTGGTGGTTCTGACATAGTGTTTATGAGAAGAAGAAAAAGTGGAAGAGGAAGGTCACTAACTGACTTGAACGGTGGTTGTGTGAAAAAGTGAAACAGCGTTTTTTGTTGTGTCGTAGTATTAGGGTAGTTTATTGCATGGTGAAGATTCATCTCAATGAACGTGTCATTGCCCATGCATCTCTTTAGCCACGTGAATTCATCATAATCTTCATTATAATAATCTTAAAAATGTAAATAAAATGTAATATTCTCCACTCACATATTTATTCATCCCACACCTTACAATTATTTGTACTTTTTTTTACCTTATTATTAATACTATTATCAAATTTACCATTTCGACTATTTTTTTTAATTTGATTTTATTTTTTAAAAATGAGTTAATATAATTTATTTTGTTAAATTCATAATGACACAATATTATGTGACATTTATTGTTAATGTAACATGTTTTTTAATAAATGAAACTTTAACTTTTTATTATATGTAATTAATATAACATCTACATTGTAATATCTAGAAAAGTTTTAAAATAAAATAAATATATATTAAAACTTAGAATTTAACTTTAAAAATAAATAAGATATTACCTGAATATATATTTTAAATAAAAGTTTAAATAAATAGAAAAAGTTAGTTATTCAATTTTAATTTTTATAACAAAACTATTATTTTTTTTAGTATGTCTTCTTTTTAAGATTTTGTCTTTCTTTTAAATTAATAATCGGATGTCACCTTTATATTCCTTATGCCAAGTTGAGTAAAAGTTTCTAATCAGTTTTTTGAACAAAATAATTTCATTTTTCTGCTCATCTTTCTCTTTTAGGTCAATTCCATTCTTGGTAAGAGTATTTTTCTTATGTCCTCTATGAGTCTCTGTTGGTCCATTGTTCTACCAATGTAGTGTGTCATTGATCAGAAGCTCTTGGTATAGGTTAGGTTGTCCGTAATTTTAGGTTTTCAAACTCCTTTGAGTGTTTTACTCTATATAGGTAAGGGAAGCTAGTTTGAATGTTTTTAATAGATATTGTAATTACTTGTTTTGTTAAGTATAAATAGGATGAATTTGAATTAAACTGAATGAATGTTTATGTATGGTATGATATAATATCAATGTTTGTGAATGATATAGAATGGTGGTCGAGATATAATATCTTCAGGAAAGGAGATATCATGTTGAAACTGTTAGAATGTGTATCGTTTGGAGATTTGATCTATGGAGGTATACTAATTGTACTAGTACATTAAAATCACATAGATGGAGGTTATCAGGTGTTGAGAGTCGAAAGAGGTTTATATGGTCATGTCCGATGTTTGAAATATGAACTGATCAAAATAGCACATATGGATTAACATGTGCATATGGAAACTATTTATGAGGTTTGAATTAGGAATTGATCAGAATAGACTGTATCAGAGGTTTGAAATAAGAACTAATCAGAACAGATGAAATGATATATGACAAGTGCAAACCTCTAAGTCTAACTCAATGCACGAGTCTTTCAAAAGTAACGAGTCCAATGTCTTTGTATGTGAGTCAGTATATGTATGATATCATTATTGTAAATATGTGATAAAGATGTAAAAACTGATTTGTTGTAGTTTGATTGAGATAGAAATTTAATTTATGAATATACATTTTCTTAAAAATTTCTAGCTTACACTTTTTTTTTTGTGTTTGTTTTATTTTTAAATATGTGATAATCGTGAATTGCATATGAATACAAAATTTGACAAGTGGTGTAACTCTTAGTCGATAGAAAAGTTTTATTTTATTTTATTTTAATATTTTATAAATATATTTCTATCAACTAGGAAAAATATATTTGAAATACTATTATAAATATAAAATTATTTATATTTAGGTTTATTATATAATTTCTACATAATAGAGTTCGTATTATTGAAAAGTATGAAATGATACACATGACACATTTATTAAAAAATTTATATTAACTCATTTTAAAATAAAACTTAACCAAATTAACAACATTTATTTAAAATAATAAGATAAAAGTGAAAAGATCATCCTAATATTAAGATAAAATAATATATTTAAATTAGAATTATTAATCTCTTTAACTTATCAGTTCAAGATTGTGAAATTGTATATTATTTTAATAAAAGTATAAAAAAGGATATTTATAAATTATAATTGTTTATAAACTTTCTACTAGCTTTTTAGTATTATCTAATGTACATGTTAGAAATTGATATTTCTAAACTTTGTTCAATGTTTTCTATATACTTAATATTTAATAGATATTTCAATTTAGCCATGCTAATTATTTTGTTTACTTTTGAATAAACGCTGTAGTATGCTAATTTAGTGATTTTGCATGCGAACACATAAATATTTAAATAAGATTATTACATGTTAATTCCATCGTTAATTAAAAAGTAATACGGTTATTCTAAAGATTCAAATTAATATATTTATCAAATGTTGGATATTAAAAGTATCGAACTTTTTTTGGAGATACCAAATTTTAATATATACCAAGTTTGGAGGTAGTATTAGATCAACTAATTTTAATATGGATAAGTAACATTAGATTAGCCAATGCTCAAGAAGGTATAAGGATGTTAAAATTTGTAGTACAATCCATATTTCCGAAAAGATAGATGTAATGTTTAAGCTTGATCCTATTTGGATCAATATGTCATTCTTTGTCCATTTAAAAATATTTTAAAAAATTAAAAAAAATACGTATTTTAAAATTCAAGTTATATTAACAAAATTATTTTTAATTCTAGATGTATACATTTTAATAAAAATTTATATTTTTTTAGGGAAACTTGATTAAAGAAACAACTAATAAGCATATTCAGTAGATATTTAATTAAATATTATATGTCCTATCCTTACCAAATATTCTCGGGTCAATTTAGATTATGCCCGAGTTTCAAGGACCAATATAACCAACAGTTTCCAATCTCAGCTTCCATTTACAACAACTCAGTAACTACTCAGTTCGTTATCTTAAGCTTGGACTTAAACTCATAACAACTCAATCCAAAATCTATATATATATATATATATATATATATATATATATATATATATATATATATATATATATGTCAATATCCAATTTTGTCTAGGCAAATAAAATTATTTCAAAATCTAAAACAATATAAAATAAAAATAAAAATGTGTGTTATTATTTAAATAAAAAAAAAGAGTTTTGGTTTCATTCTATTTTATGAATAAAGTTAAAATAAAATTCGTAAAAAAAAAGTAAAGAAAATCAGTTTATTAAAAATTTGTTAAAAAATAATAATAAAAAAAATAAAATTGTCATTAAAGTGTTGTCATGTCACATTCTCTCTTTGCTTGCCTTTTTTGATGCTCATTAATGATACGAAAATTAATTGAAAATAAATTTAAAAAATTTAGAAAGGCTAGAAATTTGAATAGTTGATCTGATTATTATTATTCTGATTAATTACAAACGATTTTCTGGTTAATAATGATTAAATGCTGATGATTTTCAATTAAAGCATTTTCTTGAATTGTTATGCTCATCCTGTTTATTTTACAGGTTCCATTTGGTTAATGTTCTAAAATAGTAATTAGATAATTTGTTTATTTTTCGAAAAGTAGAAAAAATAATGATAATAAATATATATTTCAAAATAATAATAATATTAAAATAAAATAAAAAAAGGATTTAAGTATCTATTTCTATTGTTGTGTTATTTAGGTTGTTTTCAATAAATGTAAAAATGGAAAAAAAATAAAGAAAAAAACGAATTAAAAAATAATAATAAAATGTTTCAGTCACATCACCTCCAATATTCTCCATTTATTTCCCATATTCATTTATTTTCGAATTTGATTATATGTATGGGAGGTTATGATGCCATAACAACAATAATGGTACAATTCTGCCCATTTTTCAGTATGGGTTCGTCCTTGGGATTAAACAAGTCAGTTGGTGTCATAAGTGGGGATAATTAGGAATTAATAGATTTGAATCTGAATTAAAAGAGAATAATCAATTGGCAGTTTACAAATTATAATTAAGTAGGAATAATTAGGAATTAAGGGATTTAAAATTTGAATTAAGAGTGGGCTGACTAGAATTAGTATAAATATGCATAGCGAGCAAGTGGATGGACACGCGAAAAAAACACGAGAAATACTAGAGATACTATAAAGGGTCCTGAATATTAGTTAGTAGATCGTTTGAAGGTGAGAGTTCAGAGAAGAAGGGAACGTGTTTTTGAGGATCTTCAACTGGTACGCTCTATTTACTCTGTGTACTTATCACATACATGTGGTTACTCTGTTTCATGGTTATTATGATATCCTGAGGTTCATCCCTTATCTCTTTGATTTTTTTAAAAATAAATAATAATAATAATAATAATAAATTATAAAACATTTTCCAATTTTCGAGGAACAAACGAAATGCTTTCTAAAGTTTAATAAATTATTAATAGTTCTTGAAAAAATATCAAAAATATAAATTTTCAAAATAACAAAGGGAAAAAGTTTCAAAACAGCCCTAAAATAATAAAGATAAAACATATTCAAAAATAATAAAAATGAGATAAATATAAAAACATCTCTTTTCGATAATAAATATAAACATTTTTTTTACGAAAATAAGATAATAGAAACACGTTTTTCGAAAATAAAATATAAAGACAATTTAAAAATAAAATAAAAGAAAAAGTTTTTTTTAATATAAAAAATAGTTAATTTTTTTTTCGAAAATAAAAAATAAAAAATTAAAAAGGATATGTTGTTTAAAGTATAAAAACAATTTCTTTAAGATAATAAAAATCAGTTCATTTATCAAATTAAAATGAAAATAGTTTTTTAATAAACATTTTTAAATATAAAAAAAACAGTCTTGTCTTGAGTTTCCTTTAAATAAACAATTATCAAGAAAAAATAATAAAATAAAAAATAATTAAAAAATTTATATAAAATAAATTGTCAAAAATAAAAGAAAATATTCATAAGCTAAAAAATATCATACGTCATCCAACAAATTTTTAAAATAGAACTACTTGTATCCTGATTTTCTATCATATATACAGATACGTAGGACCAAGGTCAAGCCTTGTCGGGCTGAAATAAATAAAAAATATATATGTTTGTTTGTTTTATTTTTGTTTGTTATTTTTATCCGCCTAATTATTATTTATTGTTATGATTTTTATAAACATGTTTTTTTGTTTGTTTTGTTTTTTTATATATTTGTTTGTTTTGTCTTTAGTCTCATTATTATTGTTATTATTTGGGAAAAACGATATTTTTAAAAATCACACTTATTTTTATTCATTTGATTAAGGGTACCGTCTTAGGATAAGCGTTGTGGGGTGCTAATATCTTCCCCACACGTAATCGACTCCCGAATCTTTGAATCTAGCCGTAAACTTTTTTATTTTTGGTTTTTCTATAGTTTTCCATAATAAACTATGGTGGTGACTCCAATCTCAATTTAAATATTTTTAAAAATTATTTTTTAATCGCCCCGTCGTGATTCCGGTTGCGAATATATAATATTTGTTAAAGAAAATATCACTCATTTGCGACTTAGCTTTCATATTCACTTATGTACTCTTCTTCACTCACTTCATCACTTACATACTTACTTGTAAAATGATTTCACACTAAAGGTGGTTTGTAATACCCTAGAAAATAGCTATATAAAAAAAATTAACCTAGAATTTAGTTTTAGAGATAAATAAGATAATACCTATTTTTTTAACAGAACAATTATTTAAGTAAATAAAAGATAGTTATTTATTTTTATTTTTATAGCAACCACCCACTCTCTCCCTAAGAAGATATTCTCTCTCTAAGAAGATATTTTATCTCTCTAAAAATATATTCTGTTTTATTCTAATAAAAACTACCAACTCTCTCTCCCTAAGAAGATATTCTCTCTCTGAGAAGATATTTTATCTTTCTAAAAAGATATTTTGTTTTATTCTAATAAAAACTACCAACTCTCTCTCTTTCTTTAAGAAGATATACAGTTTTATGAAAATCACCATCTCTCAAACAATTTCTCTTTAAAATTTTCTACCTTCTCTCTAGATTTGTGATCTCATAGCTTATCAGATTGACAATTAGAGGACATCCCTAGATTCCTAGCGTTGAGTAGATCATGAGTGTCCGATTAGATTCTTGAACAGAGTTAGATTGCCCGTGATTTTAAGGTTTTTGAGTACCCGTATCCTGACTCTACTAGTCATTGGAATCAAAGATGAAGATGATTAGGTGGTGAGAGTTGAAGGAGGTTCACATCCTGAGTCTACTAGTCATTGGAATCATAGATGAAGATGACTAGGTGGTGAGAGTCGAAGGAGGTTCAATCCTGACTCTACTAGTCATTGGAATTATAGATGAAGATGACTAGGTGGTGGGAGTCGAAGGAGGTTCATATGACTGCGCCACGGTGTGAAAAAGAACCGGTTGGACCAGATCATATGGATTAATAGATTCACGTGACTGCGCTACGGTGTGAAAAGAACCGGTCAGATCAGATCATGTGTGTTAATGGATTCATATGACTGCACTACGGTGTGAAAAAGAACCGGTCAGACCGGATCATATAGATTGAGTTTATATGACCGCGCTACGGTGTGAAAAAGAACCGGACAGACCGGATCATATGGATTAAGCTTATATGACTGCACTACGGTGTGAAAAAGAACCGGTTAGACCATATCATATGGATTACGATTATATGACTGCGCTACGGTGTGAAAAAGAACTAGACAAACCAGATCATATGGGTATCTCATGAGTGTGATGGGTGATGTGTTAGTGATGATGTGATGTATGAAATGAGTTATGAAAGCTTGATTTGTTGTTGTTTGGTTGGAATAGAAATTTAATTTATGAAAATACTATTTTTAAAACTCTCTAGCTTACCCTTCTTTTTGTGTGTTGTTTGTTTTGTTTTTAAAACTGCGATGATCGTGTATATTACACGGGAGCAGAGAATTTGACAGGTGGTGTGAGTCTAAGTGAATTGTGATGGAGAAGCTTCATTTTATTTTATTTGTAATTTTATAAAGATATTTTATTAAATCTTATGTGGAGAAATATATTTTGAAATACATGATGAATGTATGAATTTTTATATTCATGTTTATTATATAACTTTTTTACACAATAACATTTCTATTATATGAAAAATATGGGATGTTACATGGTTTATATAAGTTAAAGAATAAAACTATAAGTCCCTGCTTCCATTTCACTTCCTATATATAATAGTAGAGATCAATGATATAAGTAGATAGTTATTAGTTAATGAGATATAGATGGAGTAGATATTTTCCTCCAATAACTCAAATAATCAATCCTAGGCTAATGCACAAGCTCCCTAAAATTTGAGTTTTGAAAAAACAAAAAGAGCTTGTAAATATTTTTAATATGAACATGTGTGTATATCATTGATCTGTACACTATATGTGTATCCATTATGTTTAATGAACATTTTAATAACACTTTCTATACTTCATGAAGGTGCAAGAAAAAATATATGAGGTGCAGGAAGAAATAGGGGTCATGTGCATGATGACACCAAGTTTTGTTTCTTGCACCCCGTATTAACAGCAAAAAGACAACTATCTTTGAGGTATAATTTTTCTTAACCCTAAATCTTCTCCATCTTCTTTGAGTTTGTTGTCATCTTGTATGTTGCACACCTCTTTTGTATGTTGCTACACGCACATTTGCCAAGTATTGTTGAGTGGGAGTGTTGTATTTCTTCTTTAAGAAATTTTCATTATTTTTTCAAAGAATCGTACTGCTGCAAGTGATGAAATGTGATTTTTTTTTTTTTACCTTCCAGGATGTTTAATCCAAAAATCTTCTAAATTGCTCAATCCAAAAATTTCTCCAAAATACAATCTTGAAAAGGGAATGTGGTTTATGCAGTAACTTGGATTATTCATGTTGAAACACCTTTTTAGACTGCCTGATCAGAACACCTTTCTAAATTGTCCAAGTTATAACACATTTCTGAATTGTCCAAGAACATTTTCCTACATTATCCAATCCTAAAACACCTTTCTAAAAAGGTGTAATATGAAAACATGTTCTAGAATGGGGAATCCCTACACATTTCCTCTTCATATTCTCCCTAATTTTCCTCCTCTCACTTTTTCTCTCTTCGGCTTTAGCTTCCAAGTCAAATAATAGGGTAAGGTTTTTGGATTCCATCAGTCAATCCACTTTTCCTTATTTTTTTATTAAGTCTATCTACATTTTAATTTTCCTTTCATTTTATCAACTCCGTGCTTTTTTCACTTTTATTTTTAATTGATAGGTGTTAGATCTCAGTCATTTGCTCACTACTCTTCATTAATTTTTTATATTCACTTTGTTTCAAAGGTTTTCCAAGAATAGATAGCCCTAATGTCACAATTCAAATATACCATGAAGGATAGAAAGGTTATTTTAAAAATTATGAGAGCAACACAAATGAAGATTTGGGCCCTGTAATGCAAAGCAGCACCAAATCAAGACGAGTTCTTCCTGCACCCTAATACGTTCTTCCTGCACCCTAATAAAAAATTTTAATACCATAATTATCCTTATATGAGAACCGGATGACCTGCTCATCCGGTTGTTAATTTTTTTCAAATGACAACCGGAGGGGGTGCCATCCGATTCTCATATAAGGGCAATTGTGGTATTAAATTTTTTTATTAGGGTGTAGCAAGAACTCGTCCCAAATCAAACCTCAGGCCTTGGGTTAGGCTTTCTTTGGTTTGATGACATATAATGGCAATTGCATTCTACACCCCATATTTAGAAACTGCAGCCCATATGCACTGAAATTTCATATTTACCCTTTCAAAATGTTAATCTCAATCAATTTGGAACACTAAAGACATATTTTGAAATATACAATTTTTAATACGTTATTTAATATTTTTTTAATTTTTCTATTATTCTTTGTGATTTGCTTAATAGAAAATAAAATTCTTTTAGACAAATTTTTAGACTAATGTAAAATTCACACAAAAGTAAGCACATAACATGTTTTGGTATAAAGAATGAGAATATGTCATATATTAATAATTAACAGTTATTCTATAGTATATTTTCTATTTTTAAAATGCAAAATCTAAGTATATATGAAAGCTATTTAAGAACTATGTTTCTGTCGCTTACCTTGTACATTATATGGAAGTTTGATGTAAACGATTGTCTCACTTTGATGTTATGAACTAACTATAATGCACTTTGGATTTTGTCCCATTGTTGAGTGTATTCTGATATATATCCATAGTTGACCATGCATTGCAAGATGTTGATGATCCTCCTGAATATACCTTGTATTCATTGAAATGATATTAGTCAATTAAAATATTAAAATAAATAATTGTATTAAAATAAAATTAGGTGCAAAATAAGATAAACTATCCATCGGATAAGCAAGCTCTTATTGTGAGGTCGATCATATCTCGTCATCATTTAGACTATGTGAACGACTATGTGGCAACATAGAGGATAGATCTTCGGCCACCCCAAGAAGTATGTATGAGTGTAACACTAATCTAAACTAGTGCATGTATTTGACTGCACAAGTTGATGGATGTGAAGCCAGTGTCATACCTGTAACAAATGGTTGGTAAAGCGCAACCATAAATCATCAATAATAGTAATTGCTCCATCTTCAAATCGGGGAGGCAAAGAAATCGACATGCTCGTACCCATACTAACACAACACACGCTTTGGAAAATGGCATTGTAAGTCGGTCCAAAATCGGATATATTTTGAGAATAAAGATATCACCCTAACATAGGTAGCATCATATATCTGGACACACAACACCAATTATACATGACGTTCGATTACATAACGTGACGCCCAATAGAGAATCTCATCATATGTAGGATTCATATCCCTCATTTCCATCACTGAGAAGTGTATATATTCACATCTATTTCATTATGAACAAATCAAATGAAAATAAATGTAAGATTTTCAAATTATGTATATTGTTTACTTATAAAAGTGTGATATAGTCTCCTAACTACTTGGTTTGGGCAAAGGAAACATGTCCCAATTGGTTAAACATGTGGGTGAATGCGGCTGCTCGCCTTGCATACCCACCATGCATCCTTGGATTACTGAAAAGAGGCAAGTATGACACATTAACAGAAGTTAAACTTTTATAAGCAAAAATAGTGTCCGCAACAAAGTGCAACAAATAAGCCTGAGTTGTGTACTCCCATATGTAGTGGATGATGCATTCCTTGTACACTTCGAAGGACCAACTTAGTCTGACATGAGCATTATGATGATGCCTTAACTTTGTTCCGAACTCCACTCCAAGGAGCTTAACCAATATTGATGACGTTAATGTGAAATACAATGTCACATAAGAACAAAATTGTCCAACTATAGATAGATGTAACAAAGAAGAAACATCATTCAACGTGATGGTCATCTCACGCCACAAGGAGGTGGAAAGTGTCGGTGTTGCATGACCACCTTTCCACAAAGGCTGCAACGAGACCCTTATTAGTAGTTTCATAATTATTATTGCACAGTGACAACAACTTGGTATTAAGCTCCGCAGGTTCAATTTGGAGGTGAGAGATCTCAAACTTACCTAACTTACATTCGTACGAGACCCTTCAATTTTCCTTGATCCTCACCTCTCAAAGTCGTAAGACGCCGTGGTCAACGTAACTAACCAGCAAAAACATATCAAAAGGTACTAGCAACACATTCGCATCAGGTGCAAGGACAGTTTATTTCCTATCTCTTTCATGAACCAACATCGTCAGTTTTTGTCTAGCTTCAGCATGAGATGACCCATTTGTAGTCCTAGCCATGTCTCTACCAAACATTAAATCATTCAATTAAAATCCAAAGAATTTTTTTTTTACATTTTAGATTACGCAATCTAAAATACAGTATTACATTCGGGATAATGTGAAATGTTAATAAAATATTAATATGAAATGTTAATAAAATATTAAATATGTTTTGAAATGTACAATCCAAACACATTTCAAATCAACCCTTCTAAAATCATATGAGAAAAAAACAAACTTGTTTTATAATAATGCAGTGTGATGAAGTTGACATCAATTCTTAACAGAATTGTGTTGATTGGACATAGGCTCACTCACAGGCACACTAAGGGTGTGTTTGGATAAGGGAGTGAATTTGAGAAAGTGGATTTAAGATGATTTGAGATGAAAGTGTGTGGAAAGTTTGAATGTTTTAATTAAAAGAAAGATAATAAGATTTTAGTAAAAAGTTTATAAAAGTTTGTAAATAATGTAATAGATATAATAAATGTTTTAATATTTTTTATAGATAAAATTATAAAATTACAACTTTATCCTTAGAATTAAAATAATTAAAATAAAATATAATTTATTTATTTAGTGTAATTGATAATTTTCTTAAAATATATTTATTTATATATTATTTAATATATTTTTATTAGTTTATTATAATATATAATTAGTTATATATTAAGTTTAATAGGTATAATTAATTATTTTTTTAAAATAAAAGTAGGGTTAAATTTGTACTTAAGTTATGACTTACGTGGCTTTCTCACCAAATCTTCTTACTAGAGGAAAGATAAAAAAACTACCCCCCTTTACAAATCCTTCCGTGCAAATTGTCAAAAACAAACCAAACTTCTCTCCTAAATCTTCGCTACTTCTCCTCTCCCTCAAATTCGTCTATTAATACGAACGACCCTAAATGAAAAAGGGTGCAATGACAACTTAGGGTGCGAGAGAAATAAAAGTAGCATTGTGGGGATATTTTGGCCATTTTTCAACCCTATAGGGGTTCACATTTAAATGATGGGAGTGCAGAATGAAAAGCCCATCAATTTGGATTGCATGCAAAACCGGTCCAATATCTTACTCGGTCACTCATGTATCTGATCTCCGATCAAACCGGTTCATCCGGCTTGCTGAACCAATTTTTATAAGTATGCCTTTGAGAATAAGTGATGTTGCAGAAAAAAAGAATAATAAAGATAAAAAATATGTAAAAAGTGTCACATCAATTAAATTAATGAAGAATACTTGATGCATGTCATATGGTATTAACTTAGACCACTTTTTTGTTCCATACTTCTTTTGCACTTCGTCCTAAAAAGTGGAAGGATAAATTATAATGTTAGTTAAATTAATCAAAAAGCTAAAGAATGAGAATACAATTAATTTTAAATATTATTAAATATGTATTTTATTTTATTATTAATTTTAATATTTGATTTCTAATAAATAGTTATGGATGCATCTTATTTTATAAAGTATATCGTATTTTATCGTGTTTATAATTAAGGTTTTTAAAGTGACAATAAAATGGTGAAAAAGTTATTAATTGTATCGTAAGCTTTTGTCATCAAAAAACGTTTTGATGATTTAGAAAAAATATTTATATGTGATCTTATCTCTAACTTTTCCATTGAAAATGCAAAAAGAATAAATTTAAATGTACTTGTCATATTTTACATATTTAAAAATTAAATAAAAAATCATTTATCTTTTAAAAGAATACAGTAACCAAGATTTTACTTTACAAAATAAATAAATCCAAAAAGAAAAAATAATAGTACCTCAAATTTAGCCTTTAACTCTCAACGATCTTCATTATGACAACAACAAATCTCATCTACTTTCTTCTCTTTATCAATTCACATGTTAATTTGTGTGGAAAAAATTGTCCTTTAAAGCTAGAAACAACCTAACTCCTTGTTTTCCCAAAAAAAGAACAATGCTACCACTCCTATTTCTTTTTTGTTCAATCCTATCACCAAAAACTGATCAAAACAAAAATTTTACAGGAACTTAGCGAGCTTCCATTATATAGAATAAAGGATTGAGAAGTGCAATATATATATATATATAAAAGCATGTACTCATTAAGAAACCCTTCTTTTTGGGTACACTATTCCCATATATTAGGGTATATATAGCATCCAAAGGAAGCAGAAGAAACTCATTTAAAAATAATAATTGGAAACATAAGAAAAAGTGGTGAAAGAGAGTCACATAGAGGACTGAGAAGTAACAGAGAGAATGAAGTTCTTAATATTTTCGCCCAAAGCGAGGGCTTTAGCCTGGTCAAAGATCTCCACAGCGTGGTACCCATCTTCCACGAACTGCTTCTCCACGCGCACGCCACGCGCCTCCAAAATCTTAGCAAACTCCTTCTGCTTGTCCACCAAGGGATCTCCACCGTACCCGTTGATGAAGCACGCAGGCAGCCGTCCGATCTTGTCGCCATGAGCGGCCTCCGCCGCCGTCGGATTGCAGTACACGTGGTCGCGATCCGCGCCCTCGGGGAGCGAGAGGGCCCACATGAGGTCGTTAGCGGGTAACGGCACGATACGATCGTTAACGAGACGGAGTTCGGAGTCGGAGCGCTGGGACCCACTAAAATAGGGAACGTTCATCACGAGGCCGAGGATTTTAAGAGGCGAGAGATCGAGGTCGAGTGCACGGAGCGCTGCGAAGTAGGCGATGTTTCCCCCGGCGCTGCTTCCCATTAGGAAGCACTTGGTGAAGTCCACGTGGTCGCGGAGCCAGGGATGGGCTTGGGCGGGGTCGCGTGCCTGGGCCTGGGCCCAGAGGATGGCGTCGAGGGCGTCGTCGTAGGCGGCCGGGAGGCGGTGTTCGGGGCAGAGGCGGTAGTCGATGGAGGCGATGACGGCTGGAAGGGAGGCGGCGAGGGCGGCGCAGGAGTGGTGGAAGATGAGGGAGGAGGGGTGGTAGAGGATGAATCCGCCGCCGTGGAAGTAGAGGAGGAGGGGGAGTTTTTGGGCGGGGGGAGGGTGCGGGAGGAAGAGGCGGAGGGAGGTGTTGTTGGCGGCGTTGAGGGGGATGTCGACGGAAAGAGAGGGTTCGGAAGTGGGGGGTGTTGGGGAAGGAGGAAGCATCGGAACGACGTAGTTTCGGGTGAGGCAACCGTCGGGGTTGAGTTTGATTTTGAGGAACTCGTAAGGATCCATGGCGGATGAAGAAGAGGGTGGTGGTGGTGCTTCTGACATCGTTTGTTGTATCGACAAAAGTGTTTATGTGAAGAAGAAAAAAATTGGAAGAAGAAGATCAGTGACTTAAATGTTGGTAATGTTGGTTGTGTGAACCGAGGTGAAACATTGTTGTTAGTTGTCGTATTAAGGTAGTTTAATGCATGGTGAAGATTCATCTCAATGAACGTGTCATGGGCCATGCATCTCTTAGCCAAGTGAATTCATGGTAATCTTCATTATAATAATTTTAACCATTTCAATAAAATGTAACATTTTGAAATCATATTTATGCCCCTCTTATTATGAAAATATTTTTAATTTGGTTTTATTCTTTTAAAAATAAGTTGATATAATTTATTTTCGTCAAATTTATAATGACAATGTTACTACAGTATAGTATGAGGTTTATTGTTCACAGTCAAGTTTTATAATGTATTATTTTACTATTGATGTTATGCAATATGTATACATATACATTTTATATATCCTATCATTGCATTTATCTTGTTAAAGTATTTTTATTTTATTTTATTTTAATAAAAAATAATATTAATTTTAAAAATTTGTTTTAATTATGCAAAAGAGAGTAACAGTTGATAGATGAATTTTAATTGCACTAATTTTAATTATTTTAATTAGATTGTGTAAGTTTACAACATATATAATAATGTAAAATTGTAATTATATTAATCTAAATTAAGGTTAAGTTTTATTTTAACTTTATTCATTTATCTAAGAACGTAGACAATCATAGCATATAAAAATATTGTGATTTATTGATTCTTTGATTTTACTATATTACGATTATGGATCTGGAATCTGAATAGCAAATAATAAATAAAATTGTATAATATTAAGATTAAAATCTTGCTTTTAAAATTGTTGATACAACTATTAACACCGTTACTATAAATTTGTCTAAAGAAAAAACTAATTAACTCATTTTCAAATAAAATTAGACCAAATTAAGAATAAAAGTAAAAAAATCATCATAATGTTAAAATGAAAAAAAAAAAAAAAAAAAAATTAAAATATTTTTAAAAAAAAATAAAACAAAAAAAAAAAAAAAAAAAAAAAAACAATTAAATTTTAAAAAAAAAAAAAAAAAAAAAAAACTACTTAACCTAGAGTTATTGATCTCTTCGACTTAACGTTTCATTGTGAAATTGTATATTATTCTAACCAAAAGCATAAAAAATACATTCATAAATTAGGATTGTTTAGTGAACTAATAAGTTATAAATGTTTTATTTAACTAATTCATTTCGGAAGTTAGATTTTGTAATATTCTTTTTGTTATTATCTAATGTATATTTATAAGATTTTAGAAATTAACACTACAATAAAGCTTTAGGCAACACTAGATAAAACTACGAAGTGTTATCTAAACATAAAATTGAGGATTAAAAACTATTAAAAGTCACGATTTTTTAACTATTGATGTTTTAGCCAACATTTATGTATGTGTTGTTTTATAAAATATATACTAAAAAAATAAAAATTGTTGGCTCACCTCAAATTTTTAAGAAAATTTGTGTGTGTTTTTTTTCCTCTCTCACGAAAACTTTACTTCTTCCTTCTCTGTGCCAAAACTTTGTTTTTCCCTCTCTTGTCAAAATAAAACTCACTATGACTCTCGCAACTCTTCTTCTCACTCGCACATTTTCATTTATTCACCGGCGTTCCTACACCATTTGTTATTGGATTCGTCAGTTCATCGCCATCGTTCTTCACGTTGTCGGTCTTCGTCATTGTGCGTCGTCTTTCACTTTCTCACAGTTCATTTTTCTATCCCTCATCTCTCTTGTTGTTTCGTATATGTAATTTATGATTTTTCTTTTGATTAGGTTAGGTATTGTGTGTCTCTACGTTTTATTTGGAAGCATTTTAGATTTAGGGTTATTGTTTCAGTTAGATTAGAAAGAGGTATTGACCATAGAAGCTTAGGTCTCATCTTTGTGACTATGAGTGACTAAGGAGAACAAATAAATTAGATGTTAATAGGTTGGTGTTGTAAAATATCTTGTGAGTTGTGATGATATGAGTAGTGCTCATGTGTAATAAAGGGTTTCAATGCTTAAACGAGTGTGAGAGTGAAAATGATCATAGGCAAGAATTCTCCGTCATGGATAGTCCAATTCGACTGCCAACTGTCGGTTCAGGTTCCAACGATGATAGCTAGCAAGTTAAGTTCTTGTGCAGCTTTCTAGGAGCATAATGCTCCATCCCTAAGATGGAAAGCTGCAGTATGTCAGTGGCGAGACACGAATTGTGAGTGTTTATCGAGACATTAGCTATGAGTACTTGATGGGGAAGATGAGAGAGTTGTAAGATGGGTAAGATTAGGTGACAGGGAAGGATCACTTGGAAGGTTGAATTGGGGTTAAGAAAGTTTATTATATTAGGCATTAAATCTATTAAGTTAACTAACGATTGATTGGTCAAATGGAAAAAACTTGACCTGAATTTAAGGAAATATAAGAGTTAGTCAATGGTATCTACTCCTATAAAACTTGTATTAGTAAAATGATATATGAATCTTTTATTGTTAAAATGAAAAGTTCGTATAAATAGGAAAATCAGTTATTCATATTTCATTTTTATAAAACCACAATCTCTCTATAGAATTCTCTTTTACTCCTCTACCTTCTCTCTAAAATTTTGACCCCACATGTCATCAAACTGACGATCAGAATCCACCATTGGACTCGTGACAGTGTTTGAGTATATTTTTCTTCTTAAAAGTTGTGACTCCATGTAGCGTTTAATGCTTCAAAGTGAGTTTGTTAGTTAAGTGTTTTAGTGGTATAGTTTGATCATTAATCAAATATTTGTGGTGCAAATTCTAGTTTCCTTTGTGATTCCTAAGCTTGGAGCTCTTTTATGAGAATCTTGACTTCTATTCAGGTAAGAGAAGCTAGTTGAATATTTTATTAGTTGTTAGTTTTATTTTCAAATAGAACCTTAGGATAGATTACTTTGACGTGGGGTGACGTGGTCACTAGTTCCAAACTTTCTTGCAAGTCTTGTTGTGCATTGAATTGAAATTGTTTGATTGATAATGATAGTAGTTTTGATGATTTGGTAGATTGCATGATTGATTGTGATTTTGATCAGTTGATGAATGGGCTATGGAAGATTTTGTGAAAAGAGTAGATGATATAGTAGTGTATTTATCTAAAATGATGAATTTGGATGATTATAGTGTGGATGAATGGATAGTTATCTCTGAAATAGATTTCTTGCAAGTTAGAAACTTATTTTTTATATTAGTAGCGTCGGGCACCATCTCAAATTTGTGGGGCGCTATTCGAGATGGTTGCTCTCGGGTGCGACCTACACCAGGCTAGGCCCTTGCTGCAGGCATACCCTAGAATGGGGTGCTCTCAGGTTGGTGTTGCACCGGGCGCCAATATCCTAGGCCAAACACGACCCTATTTCTTTTTAGATTGCTAGATTTTTTACTTATACATGTTACATATGTTTTCTTTTAAACTCTTATTACTTTAAATTACTCATATATGTTATGATAACTTGCTTTCTTAATAGTGAATTGGAATATTAATGAAATTTAAGTGAATGCATACGAAGATGTAGAAACGATTTGAATGAGTTTGAAATGAATAAGGTATGCGTATGAAAATAGAAGATATATGAGTTATAATGTATGATAGGATGATAATTAGGTAGTGTATGATCATGATATGTATCATTAGGAAAGAAGATATTTGTGTTCATATTTGGTTAGGATGTACATTGTTTGTGGCTTTGTTCAATAAGTAGGCATCCTGACTCTACTCTACTGGTATATTGGAATCATATAGATGAAGATCTAGGTGGTGAGAGTCGAAAGAGGTTCATATCACTACACTACATTGTGAAAAAGAACTGATTGTATCAATTCATATGGATTAACCCTATCATATGAAGATTGATGATAGATTGATGGACTGTTTGTATTGTGACTTGCGGACTCACATTGGAAGGTAGCATGACAGGTGCAGATCTCTGAATCTTATTTAATGTGTGACATGTATTATTGTATAGAAGTGACAATGATAGTGTGATGTATGAGCAATGTTATAAAAAATTGAGTATAACGATGCCATGGCATAAATCAGTGACAAATTTATGGTTTGCCGCCACCACATGGCGGTGGTGATGTGGGTTTCTCATGGTGGCCCATGGCAGCTGCTTTTTTCATCACGGTACATTACCATAAAAAAGAAATAGCAAAAAAGGCAAAGAGAAATCCTAATGTGTGCAGCGAGGGTGACGATGGTCGGAGAACAAAGTTGTGCGGCAATGCGACAATCAAAACACTAAGTGGTGTGGCAACGTAAGGTAAAAGGCCCAACAGTGTAAAGAAGGAGGTGCAACGAGCTTTGCTGAAAACCCTAATGTGTTGTGGCCCCTTTTTGGGTTTTAAGTAATTGGGCTTACTCGACCCAATTCAAATTGGGGTTCAACACATTACTTCATTTAACCTAATAATAGTCGCAGCTTCACCATACACCGCTTATCGCCACCAATGTTCAACACCACTAACAACTACAATTATATTTTCATATTTTCTTAAAACTTATATATATATATATATATATATATATATATATATATATATATATATATATATATATATTATTTTGATCATAAGCTTCGTCATAACCTATTATGATTTCCGTTATAACCTTATAAAGGATTTTTAGGATCTCTAATATATTTCATTGTCCAATCAATAACATTGTATATGAGATGGTGATTGATGAATGTTTGAATTGTGATATTTTGATTGAGATATAAAATTTAAATTTTATGATTATACAATTTTTTTAACTTCTCTAACTTACCCTCTTCTTTTGAGTGATATTTACTTTTTTTAAATCTGTTATAATAATGTATTACACTTAAATAGAGAATTTTAGAGATATTAAGATTCATTCATAAGTTGAGTTGATTTTGTATTAAACTCTTTGAGTCTCTTTTTTTTTTTTTTTTTT